>ERZ889078.448-NODE-448-length-37369-cov-10.184408_pt1 | contig 37369 bp, 36 predicted proteins | sample MGYA00521266_ERZ889078 | MGnify/ENA primary metagenome ERZ889078 (study PRJEB32303, sample SAMEA104408618) | aquatic metagenome | biome: Brackish water; feature: Pelagic; material: water | place: Baltic Sea | collected 2014-06-16T06:34:00 | depth 76,534 m ...
CGTTGATAGGCTATAGGTGTAAAGGCAGTAATGTCATAGCCAAGTAGTACTAATTACCCGTGGATTTTTCATCCAGATTGTTTTATGTTGCTTCCGATATGCCAAATTACCTTGTTAAAACTTGGTGGTTATTGCGTCGGGGATCACCTCTTCCCATTCCGAACAGAGTAGTTAAGCCCGATTGCGCCGATGGTACTGGTTAACCCCGGGAGAGTAGGTCGCCGCCAACCTATACTGAGCCCCACCCGAAACGGTGGGGCTTTTTTATTTGCGTAATTTCCGGCCATGCAAGGACGTCTACTATTCTTGGTTCATATGTTGATTTTGGGTATGTGTGAATTGCATGCTCAGACGGTATTTCCCCTTGATTCCACCCTGGCATTAGCCATAAATAGCAATGTGCATTCTAGCACGAATGATTCGCTTGTTCTGGGATCCTTTGATTCATCAGATTCGGTGATTTTGGCTTCTTTTCAATATTATTCTGCTCTTGATGAGATGGGGGGCATTTTAGGGATGGCCCTCATGCCGCCAGTTCATTATCGTCATAATATCCATTCCTCGGGATTGGAGACGAAATGGGCACTGGTTTCTCTAGGTTCCGTAGCTCAAAAGACAGGGGTTCAGGCTTTTACTTGGGCGCCCTATCCCAAAAAACCAGGGGAACATCCCTTTTACGCGATGCGGGTAGGCCCTATGCCAAGTGTAGAGTGGACATACCAAGGAAGTCAAGGCCGTGGTCAGTCCTTTTCATTGAATGCAACAGCGAGTGAAAATCCTAGTGCCCACTGGAATATTGTCTATGGACGGCTGCAATCACGTGGTCAATTATTTAATGAGCGTTACCAGATGGATCGACTCACTGTCTTTCATACTCGTCATAGCAAAGAGTACGGTTGGCATTTGTTGGCCAAGGTTGAAGTTTTAAAAGGTGATCAAAATGAGACGGGCGGAGTGGTAGACCCGGAAAATCTGTCAAGTTCTGCTCTTTTTATTACGAATCGGACGCTGGTTCCCACCCGCTGGACAGATGCAACATCTTCAGGGGGACGGATGCACGGATATGGCCAATTGACCTTCAAGGGTGGACGATCAGTTGGTTATGAAGTAACGGCACAAACAAGATCCTATGTGGGTCCGACCCTTGGTTTTAGTGATACACTGCGGAGCGTGCGGCAGGATATATCTATGTATACTCGTTTTCCTTGGAATATGGGGCTTCAGGTTGGCCTAATTGTACGCTATCAAGGGCTTCAGGATAGTAACGTAAGTGTTGGCTATCGTTTGGACCCCTACCTCATGCTTACCTCGAACACAGCGCGCCTTCAGGCATTTCCCCGTTCGGGAAATTTTCTTGTCGCTTATAAAAGTGGGATAGGACGGAAATTTGATTTGGATTTAGAAGGGAAGCGTGATTATGCACCGTTCTGGTCCGGGCAAGAAGTTTTGCAGCCAATGCAGTACGAAGGCACTATTAGCCATGCCTTTGCCCGTTTCAAAATGACGATGAGAGGAAGCTATTTTGGACAACGTAACCTGCTCACATGTATAGGTATAGAGGATCCTGGCGTATGGAGGAGTACTCCATCTAGTGGGGTTGTCTCCATGCAAATGGCGAATAAGCCATCTAACAGGGTCACAGAGAAACCAGTGCAGTTGGTGTGGCGTTTGACCTATAATTTGGTTTCGGCTGATGCTTTGATGATGGCACCATGGGTTTTTGAAGGGCAATGGGATCGGCAATGGCAAATCAATGCAAATACCCAGTTTTTTGTGGGTGTCGAAGGGTATGCGTGGGCTGGAGAATGGATTCGTCCGGTGTATTTGGCTGAACGTGGAATATTTGCGTATTCACCGAATTCGGGCACGATTGCGCCCAATGGCTTAGTGACACCCTTTGCTGGGATTCGATTTAAAAAAGAAGCGGAAGTTCTTGTAAAGTTTCAGAATGCCAACCAAGGCTGGATTCCCAATACCATTTTCTTAGCCGAAAATTACCCTATGGCTCCGGCGGCAGTTATGATTGAAGGCCGCTGGCGGATGTTTAATTAAAAAACGGGATAATCTTCATCCATTGGCGAGACATTGCCACCCGCAAAGGCGTCATTGGCTGCGGCATTCATTTTTGATTCAAAAACCGTAGGCCCCGCACCTCCATGGTGATCAAGGTTAGAGAACTTCGCCATGGAGCTTTCAAATTTGAGTCGAATATTGTCTAAAGAGCCATTACGGTGTTTGGCTACGATGAGCTCGGCTTGTCCGTCGCAAGGGGTGCCATCATCATCCCATTCGTGAATTTGATAGTATTCTGGGCGATAGATAAAGGAGACAATATCAGCGTCTTGTTCAATGGCACCAGATTCACGAAGGTCAGAAAGTAAAGGCCGTTTACTTCCACCGCGCGTTTCTACTGCCCGACTTAGCTGTGAAATAGCAATGACAGGAATTTCCAATTCTTTGGCGATACTCTTGAGTGAGCGTGAAATCGTGGAAATTTCTTGTTCTCGGTTGCCACTAGCTTTATTGCCCCCAGCGGTCATCAGCTGTAAATAGTCAATGACGATAATGCCGACCTTGTGTTGTGCGACCAAGCGGCGACATTTTGCCCGAAGGTCAAAAACCGAAAGGCCTGGTGTGTCATCAATAAAAATGGGCGCGTCCTCGAGTCGCTTGACTTTAGAGGTGAGTTGTTGCCATTCGGTGCTATCTAAATTACCTTTTCGGAGCTTTTCTGCCCCAATACCCGTTTCTGAGGAAATAAGGCGTGTGATTAATTGCACAGAAGACATCTCAAGGGAGAATATGCCCACGGGAATATTGTGGTCGATAGCCATATTGCGCGCCATGCTCAAGACGAGCGCTGTTTTACCCATACCCGGGCGTGCGGCAATAATGATCAGGTCAGATTTCTGCCACCCAGAGGTTACACGGTCTACCCCGGTAAAGCCGGAGGGAACACCCGAGAGGCCTTCGCGCTTAGAGATTTCTTCAATGCGGCTCACAGCTTGTTTGACAAGCTCGTAGGAGCCTTCATAGTTTTTCTTCAAGTTGCCTTGTGACACATTGAAGAGATTCTGTTCCGCTTTATCGAGTAGCTCAAGGACGTCATTGGTTTCGTCATAGGCCTCTTCAATCATGACATTCGAGATGCGAATGAGTTCACGCTGAATGTGCTTTTGCACCACAATGCGCGCATGAAATTCAATGTGCGCCGAAGAGGACACGCGGGTAGAAAGTCCGATGAGCTTAGATTCTCCGCCAACCTTGTCTAATTTCCCTTCTTTCCGAAGTCTTTGCGCAACGGTCAGAATATCAATAGGATCAGACTCGCCAAAAAGGTGGGTAACAGCTTCAAAAATGTGCTGGTGCGCCTCGACATAAAAGGACTCTGGTGCTAGAATGTCGACAACTTTCGAAAGCGCATCTCGGTCAATCAGCAAAGCACCCAGGACCGCCTCCTCAAGCTCAATGGCCTGAGGCGGTATGCGTCCGGCTCCACCGAGTGGAAGGATGGGCGCGTCGCGGCGCGTGCGTGAGGTGCTTGAGGCGAATGGTTCCATGGAATGATTAAGCTTCTTCGTAGACGCCCATGTTACAGAATTTTTCGATACGTTGGGCAACGCGCTCGTCTGCAGGAATATCTTTTAATTCTCCATAGAGGCGGAGAATTTCTTTGCTTAAAATCTGAAACATGGCCTGGGGGTCACGATGTGCACCCCCAGCGGGTTCTTTGATAATGCCATCAATCAGGCCATTGCCAAGCATATTTTCCGCTGTGAGCTTTAGTGCTTCAGCAGCGATGGCCTTGTAGTCCCAACTCCGCCATAGGATGGAAGAACAGGACTCTGGGCTAATGACGGAATACCAGGTGTTTTCTAGCATCATCACCTTGTCGCCAACACCAATGCCTAGTGCTCCGCCAGAGGCGCCTTCGCCGATGATGATGCAAATGATAGGCACTTTGAGGCGGGCCATTTCTAAAATATTGCGCGCAATGGCTTCGCCTTGTCCTCGTTCTTCTGCTTCCAAGCCAGGAAAGGCTCCGGGTGTATCAATGAGGGTTACAACGGGGCGGCCAAATTTTTCCGCTTGTTTCATCAAGCGCAAAGCCTTGCGGTAGCCTTCTGGATTGGCCATGCCAAAATTGCGCAATTGGCGTAGCTTGGTAGTAACACCTTTCTGTTGGCCGATAAACATGAAGCTCTCACCTTCCATTTCGCCCCATCCGCCTACCATGGCTTTGTCATCTTTGACATGGCGGTCGCCATGTATTTCGATGAATTTTCCTTTAGTCATGGCCTCAATATAGGCAAGTGTATAGGGGCGGCTCGTGTGGCGGCTAAGTTGAACGCGCTGCCAAGCAGTAAGAGAGGTCTGGAGTTCGGCTTGTGCTTCTGCTAATTTGGCTTCTAGCTCAGCTAAACTCTCTTGCATGTCCACACCACTTTCCGCTTGAAGCGCTTTGGCTTTGGCGATTTGCTCGTCAATTTCCCTTATCGGGGCTTCAAAATCAAGGTAATCCATAATTTAGGGGCAAGGGTTCAAACTTACGCAATCCCCGGGGCATGACCCGGTGCATGTGGAAAACTTAGATAGCCTTTCGGCGCTTTCTTCTTTTCATATAGGCATCTCCTAGGAGCATAGCCAAAATGGTAGCGACGCCTAGATAAAATCCAGGGGTCATGGCTTCGGAAGCACCAAATAAAAACAAGGCAATCAGGATACCATACACAGGTTCCATAGCAATGGTCAACATCACGGTAAAAGGCGATAGATAGCGCATGATGCGGACGGATTGGACAAACGCAAAGGCGGTACAAAAGGTGGCCAGCAGGATTAAATAACCCCAATCACTTCCCGAGGGGGCCGAAATACTTGCGCCTAAGTCGCCCATGCCCCATAGGTATAGGCTCAGCATAAGGACGCCCAAGGACATCTCCCAAAAAGAAATGTCCATAGGGGCCATGCGTTTGACGATGCGGCCATTCATAACGGAGAAGAGGGCGCTCAAAATGGAACTCGTCAAGCCTACCAGTATGGCGGTTTGGTGGCCTTGGACCGAGCCAAAAAGAAGGGCCATACCCGCGACAACGCCCCCCCCAAGAATTAGTTCGGCTGGTAGAATTCTCCGCTTGAAAAAGAGGGGTTCTAAAAGACTCGTGAAGAATGGGCCTGTACTCAGACAAGCTAGGGTTAAAGAAACATTCGAAAGCTTTATCGCGTGATAGAACGTGATCCAATGCACGACAATGATGGCAGCATTCATGACCAAAGGCCAAAGCAATTCTTTTGGTGGGAGGCGTATGCGTTTACCTGAGCCAAAGGCGTAGAGGGCCATAAAAGCGGCGGCTAGCAAAATTCGGTACCATACCAAGGGAAGGGCATCTACATGGATCAAGCGTCCAAGCGCGCCAGTAAACCCCCATATCAAGACAATAAAATGCATCCATACATAATGCATCCATAAGGGGGAATCGTCGGTAGGCCTGAGCAGTGACATCGGCGGTTATTTAGCCGCCCGAAGGTAGAGGAAGCCGCCCAACGCCGCAAACAATACATTGGGGAGCCAAACAGCCAACCATGGGCCAATGGAAGGGGACGAAACAAAAATGTTGCTGAGCTGCATGACAAAGATGTAGGATACCGCTAAAAGCAATCCTAGGGCAATTTGTGCGCCAATGCCCCCCCGTCGTTTTTCGGATGCGAGCGCCACTGCAATCAATACAAGAATGAAGGTGGAGAATGGATAGGCGCTGCGTCGGTGCCATTCCATTTCGTGATACGTAACCGCTTCTGAACCACTCAGTCGCTCCTGTTTTAAAAATCGCCAGAGCACAGGTGAAGTCATAGTTGCCGTGCTGCGCAAATCTGGCGCAATGGTACTGGGCCCAAAGGTAAAAGCGCTGTCCAGACGACGACCCCGAGTCAGGATTTGATGACCTTTTTCATTCCATTTTCTGAGCACCCAATTGTCAAGTTGCCATTTTTGTCGCGCTGTATCAAAGCGAATAAAGTCGCATTGCAGTTTTTCGCGCATTTTGTCTTGATCAAAAACCTCGTACGTGAAATGATATCCGCCTAATCGCTCAGGACTCCAGGTTTCGACATAGACAAAATGTCCCGGCAAAACTTGTCGGTGAATATTAATGGGTCTAGAGGGCGTGACATCCTGAACATAGGTGTCTTCAAAGTGAATGCGCCGAATATTGGTCTGCGGAATAATGAAATGGCTTAAGAGTGCACTGAACAAAAAGACGACGAGCGCACCAAAAAAATAAGGGCGCAGCAGGCGTGGGAAGGAAATGCCGCCGGTGAGGGCTGCGATAATTTCTGTTTGATCTGCCATTCGCGCAGTGAAGAAAATCGTCGACAGGAAGACAATGAGGCCACTAAAAGTGGTGCCATAAAAGGCAATAAAATTGATATAGTAGTCTGCAAAAATGGCATGGACACTGGCGCCTTGGTTGATGAAATTGTCCAATTTTTGGCTGATATCAAAAACGACCGCAATGAGCATGACCAAGCTCATGAAAAGGGCATAATTCCCCAAAAATTTGAAAAATATATAACGGTCCAGACGGTTCATGGCAACTGCTTACAAGCGATGTTGGAGTTTGGGGACCATGGCATTCTTCCATGAGGCAAAATCACCTGCCTGGATATGGGCACGGGCTTGTTCAACGAGCCAAAGGTAGAAGCGCAAATTGTGGATGCTGGCGATCTGCTTGCCAAGGTTTTCATCTGCGATGAAGAGATGGCGCATGTAAGCTTTGCTGTAGCGTTGGTCTACAGAGGCATCCCCGTAAGGGTCTAGGGGGCTAAAGTCCTCCGCCCATTTTGCGTTGCGCAGGTTGATGATGCCTTCTTGTGTAAATATCTGGCCATTGCGGGCGTTGCGGGTGGGCATGACACAATCAAACATATCTACGCCTAACGCGATGTTTTCCAAAATATTGGCTGGAGTTCCGACGCCCATCAGGTATCGCGGCTTGTCCTGCGGAAGAATGCGGCAAACTTGATCCGCCATGGCATACATTTCTTCTGCGGGTTCGCCAACACTTAGCCCGCCAATGGCGTTTCCCCAGGTATTCTTTGAGGCAATATAGGCTGCAGATTCTGCGCGTAAATCAGGGTATGTACTGCCTTGAACAATGGGGAAGAGGGCTTGATGATAGCCATATAGCGGTTCTGTCTCCTCCCAGCGCGTAATACATCGGTCAAGCCAACGATGCGTTCTATCCATAGCCTCTCGGGCGTAGGGTTTTGCGCAGGGGTAGTCGGTACATTCATCAAAAGCCATCACAATGTCTGCCCCAATCTTACGCTGAACCTCCATGACGGACTCTGGCGTGAAAAGGTGCCTGCTACCATCAATATGTGATTGGAAATTCACTCCTTCTTCGGAGATTTTACGAATGGCTTGAAGACTATGGACTTGGAAGCCCCCGCTGTCCGTGAGCATGGGGCCATCATAGGTGGTAAAGCCGTGTAAACCTCCAGCTTTTTCTAACACATTGATTCCAGGGCGTAAATACAAGTGATAGGTATTGCCCAGCACAATATGCGCCTTGATATCGTCCTTGAGTTCCGTAGGATGAACGCCCTTTACGGTGCCTAATGTTCCCACAGGCATAAAGATGGGGGTAGGCACATCGCCGTGGTCGGTTTTTAGGAGTCCGGCACGGGCAGAACTACCGGGATCTTTCGCTACAACATCAAATCGCATTGAGCAAAATTAGGCCTTTCCTTTGGACTACTTTTGTGGCGAAATGATTCCTTCACTTGTTTTCCTTTTTTGGGCTTCTTTGGGCCTTTTGTTGTTGGCTTTAGGGTTTATGCTGCAAATGCTAGGCCCTTGGTGGGCGTGGCGAAAAGTTAGTGCCAAAGGCATGCTCGTAGAAGATTGTTCCTTGATGATCGTCGGCAGACATGATGCGGAGGGATTTACGCGGTGGATTCATGCAGCGTATGCCGCTTTTCCCGCCATGGAAATCATTGCGGTGGATAATCAAAGTGAGGATGATACAGCCAATGTGTTGGAATCACTTAAAAGGCAATATCCCCTTTTGGTGGTGGTCACCATTCCCGTTTCAGAACGATTCTGGGGAACCCGAAAGCTTGCGCTCACGCTGGCAGTGAAAGCAGCCCATGGACGCTATAGTATGTGGGTTGATACTGCATGTGCGTTGCCCGAGGATATGACGCAATGGCAAAAGCGATTGACTGCGCCTTTTCGACATGGCAAGACCGTGGCAACATTCGCGCCTGTCAAGGTTGCTGACAGCGCTACGCTAGGAACCAAGATGAATGTTTTTGGGCAGAATGCCTGGGCAGTAACACGAACGATATCCTTCTTCCTTACCCCCTCTAAAGGGATTCCTACGGGGATGATTCCGGTCAATTTTGCCTTTGAAACCGCTAAGTTTTTTGATATTAAAGGCTATGTGACCAATATGCACCTTGATGGGGGTGAGGCAGAGTTTCTGCTTGCTGACTTAGCGGAATTGGGGCCTGTCATCCCTGTGGTTCATCCAGACGCCATGTTAGAAAGGCCTTGGTTGTTCCGACATGATAGTAAAATGAACGCACACCGACGATCTTGGGAGCGTCTCTCGCTCACGCGCCATGGTTGGGTGTTGTTCTTAGCAGACCTTGCCGTCTTAGTGGCTGTTTTGCATTGGGGGCTTCTCCTGATGGCGGTCCAAGACCCAGAAGGTGCCACCCAACAGTATCCTGTAGCGGTGGGATTCCATATTGCCCAATGTCAAGCACTCATCGGATTCTATATCCTCGTGCAGTTGCTCTTTATGGCCAATGCTTGGGCTTGGTCAAAACGATTAGGTATGGGGGCCATTGGCTTGCTTAGTCCATTTTGGCTCCGGGCCATACTGCTCAGCCGCGCATTAACTTTTTGGAAACGATGACGGCCCCCGCAAATTGGACAAATGCCTTTCCCTTCTTGACCCCTGAGGCGGGGCACATGATGACGCAGTTGCCCGCGTTGTATGAAGAATGGAATGCACAGATCAATGTGATTTCACGCAAAGACATGGAGGGCATCTGGGAGCGACACATTATACATTCTCTATGTCTTGGGGGGATCATGCCCCACCGTCCGGGGCTCAGGATCCTGGATATTGGGACGGGTGGAGGTTTCCCGGGAATCCCATTGGCGATTGCTTTTCCACATGTGCATTTTACGCTGGTGGATTCGATTGGAAAAAAAATCAAAGTAGTGCAAGCCATTGTGGATGCGCTAGGCATGTCAAACGTAACAGCTTTACATGCACGTGGCGAACAAGTCCCAGGCCCATTCGATGTGGTTGTAACGCGTGCGGTTGCGCCTGCCCAAACCCTGATGGCTTGGACCCGGAAAAGCTGGTCAAAAAACCCCAATGCCGCCTTATACGCTTTAAAAGGCGGTGACCTGAAGGATGAGTTGAAAGGATTGAAAGCCAAATGCTTCCCCTTGTCAGACATCGTAGAAGGAGAATTCTACACGACAAAGTATGTTGTGCGCATTCCAGCAAACGTCCGGTAATAGTTGTAACGTTGAAGAATAATGAAAAAGGCGGCCCTATCTGGGGCCGCCTTTTTTGTGTGCGGATGTTTCTACGTCTTAGCCCATGAAAGGATAACGGTAATCCGTTGGAGGAACCAAGGTTTCTTTGATTGTGCGAGGAGAGGTCCAACGAAGAAGGTTGAGCACGGAGCCTGCTTTATCATTGGTGCCCGAGCCACGCGCGCCACCAAAGGGTTGTTGCCCGACAACGGCCCCAGAAGGTTTGTCATTGATATAGAAATTACCAGCAGCAAAGGCAAGGGCTTTGGTTGCTTGATCCACCGCATGGCGATCTGTGGCAAAAACAGCTCCAGTCAAGGCATATTCAGAGGTTTCATTGACCAGCGTGAGGGTGTTTGCCCAGTCCGCATCCGGATAGACATGCACGGTCAATACGGGGCCAAAAATCTCTTCACACATGGTCCGGAACTTTGGATTGCTCGTAAGGATAACCGTGGGTTGGATGAAATAGCCTGCAGACTTGTCATAGGTGCCTCCCGCAATAATCTCGGCGTCAGACTGGCTTTTTGCATGGTCAATAAAGCCTGCAATCTTGTCAAAAGCACGTTCGTCAATGACGGCAGTGATGAAGTTTTTAAGATCGCTGGGGCTTCCCATACGAAAGCTTTCTATATCGGCCAAAAGATATTTTTTGACGTCAGGCCACATGCTTTCTGGGATGTAAGCGCGTGAGGCAGCAGAACATTTTTGACCTTGGAATTCAAATGCGCCGCGTGTCAAGCCAGTAGCTACTTCTTTGGCATTAGCTGAAGGATGGGCTATGACAAAATCTTTGCCACCTGTTTCACCTACAATGCGGGGATAGGCTTTGTAGCGGTCGATGTTGGTGCCAATTTCCTTCCATAGGTGTTTAAAGACTGCCGTTGAACCCGTAAAGTGCAAGCCAGCAAAATCAGGGTGCTTAAAGACAATGTCGCCAAATTCGGGTCCATCCATAAAGACCATGTTGATCACACCATCCGGCAAACCTGCTTTGCGGAAAATTTCCATCACCACCCAAGCCGAGTAGGCCTGCGTGTCAGCAGGCTTCCATACAACCACATTGCCCATGAGGGCAGCAGAAGCCGGGAGGTTGCCGGCAATAGCCGTAAAGTTGAACGGAGTAATGGCGACAACAAAACCTTCTAATGCGCGGTGCTCCATTCGGTTCCAAATACCGGGTGAGCTAATCGGCTGCTCTGCATAGATTTTTTCCATGAAGTGCGCATTGAAACGAAGAAAGTCGGCAAACTCGCAAGCCGCATCAATCTCAGCCTGAAAGGCTGTTTTTGACTGGGCAAGCATCGTGGCTGCATTGATGATGGCGCGGTATGGCCCCGCTACCATATCCGCAGCACGCAAGAAGATGGCTGCGCGCTCATTCCACGGCATGGAAGACCATGAGGCATGCGCTTTTAGCGCTGCGTCGATGGCATCTTTTGCATGTTGAGCCTTGCCATAGTGGTAATGTCCAATGACATGTTGGTGGTCATGCGGAGGGCGGCAATCACGCAAATCTTGGGTTCGGATTTCTTTGCCATCAATGTAAAGAGGGATGTCAACGACTTCGTTATACATGCGTTCATAGGCGGCTACGAGATGCTTGCGCTCAGCAGTGCCTGGGGCATAACTAAGGATAGGCTCGTTGATTGGAGTTGGAATAAGAAAAGAACCGTTGGACATAATGATATACGTTTAAATAGATAGGATGATACGTCAAAGGTCGGCATCGTGGGTTGGTTCGCGAAGAATTTCGATTAATTCTCCTGTTCGCTGCATGCGAATACCTGTAAGTCCGCCGCCGCGCCATGCGCCGGTATCAATTCCCCAAGCTTGGGCTACTGGATCAAAATGTGCTTGGCCGCCTTCTTGGATCACATGGCCATAAACCTGCAGCTTGCCCACATTTTTGAGGGTAGAGCGGTTATGGAGAACCCCACGCGAAGAATGAATATTGAAGGCATCACGTGCGTGCAAGGCAACCCCAGCATGGGTAATTAGGACGTAAGGGTTTTCCCACTTAATGGGTAGGTGCTCCATCCAATGAAAAACGCGCTTAGCAGACATGCCGTGCTTGAGAAGGTTGCGCTTTAGTTTTTCCAAATAAGCGGGGAGTTCTGCAGCCTTGTGGGCATCCACCGCCAATTGTTCATGGTTTCCTCGAAGGATAAAGACGGAATAAGGAAATTCCTTTTGCAGTTTTCGGAGGTATTTGATCGCTTTCCCACTGTGGTTTCCTTTGTTTAGTATATCCCCAACCAGAATGAGAAATTCATCTTGACGGTTCCAATGCATTTTGACAAAAGCCTTCAGGGTATGAACGCAACCATGCACATCGCCGAGCACTAGAAGGTTCATGTTTGGCAGTTTATGCGTTGAGCATCACGGGCATGACCAACATCAGCACTTCTTCCCCTGCGTCTAAGCCCCCTTCGGGAAGAAGAATGCCTGCGCGGTTGGGTGCAGAAAGCTCCAAAGCTACTTCGTCGGACTCAAGGTTGCCTAACATTTCGGCAATGAAACGACTATTGAAGCCAATTTCCATGTCGGTTCCTTCATAGTTGCAGCCCAGGCGTTCATGCGCCTTGTTGGCAAAGTCCAAATCTTCTGCAGAAATGTGCAGTTCATTCCCTGCCACCTTGAGGCGAATTTGGTGGGTGGTTTTATTGGAGAAGATGGATATACGTTTCACAGAACTCAAGAATGCGCCGCGGTCTACTACCAAACGGTTTGGGTTGTTCTTTGGGATGACGGCTTCAAAATTGGGATACTTGCCGTCAATCAAGCGGCACACCAAGGTTACCCCATCATAGGTGAATTGGGCATTTTGCTCATTATACGCTAATTCAACTTCATTGTCGCCCGAGCCAAGGGTGGCCTTGAGCAAGTTGAGTGGCTTTTTCGGAAGGATAAATTCTGCTGTAGCCGGCGCACTGAAGTCTGTACGGCGGTAACGAACCAATTTATGTGCATCCGTGGCAACGAAGGTGAGCCCATCGCCCGTAAACTGAAAAAATACGCCACTCATGACGGGGCGCAAATCGTCATTGCCTGCGGCAAATAAGGTTTTATGAATGGCAGTTGAAAGGACATGCGCCGGAAGTGTCACGCGGTCAGCGCCATCAAGGGAAGCAGCTTTTGGATATTCGGCAGCGTCCACATAGGCCAAAGCGTATTTACCAAAATCACTACTTACCTCAAGTGAATGGCTCGTAGGGTTTAGGCTAAAGGTGAGGGGCTGCTCTGGAAAACTCTTGACGGTGTCTAGCAACATACGCGCTGGGATAGCCGCAGTCGTACTCTCTGAAGCATCCACGGCCAAAGTGGTTGTCATAGTAGTTTCCAGATCGGAAGCCGTAATCGTCAATTTCCCCGGGGTAAGTTGCACCAAAAAATGGTCCAAAATGGGCAGAGTATTGTTAGTCTGGATGACGCCGCTTACAGTTTGCAGGGCGCGCAGCAATTGGCCGCTTGATACGATAAACTTCATACTGCAAAGTAATTGTTCCCTGCGGGAGAATCAGCGCATTTAGGGAAGGAAAGCCTCAAAACTTTTCAACACATGTTGAAGACCATAGCGCTGGGCTAGAACAAAGCGTCCATCACTTAAAATGCCATAAAAACGATCTGGGTCAAATTCCTGAGGTTGACCATTTTCATCCAAAATATCAGGTCCGCCAGGGACAGGGTATAAGCTCAAGGTGGCACTGCTTCCATCCGTATACTGAACGGCAATTTGTGCGACAGGTTTTGACGCAGCAATAGAGTCCTGCTTTGCCCAAGCAAGGTCACTAGGGATAATCATGCCTTCATATTGCACTTGGCGAATCCCTTTTATGAGGGCTTGGCACGCCATGGGGTCTCCCTGTATGCCTTCTTCTTGGCCTCGCGTGAGGGAAAATTCCACCCCTTCCTTGCGTAAAGCAAAATGCTCGGCATCGGGGTATAGGAAAGAAACCGTGACAATTTCGTCTTGGCTAGGCCATAATTCACGTGTGCGCCAGAGGTCTTCGCGAAGAAAAAAGCGACTGGATAGGTAGCCATTAAATCCTGGTAGATAGGTCGCTACGGGGGTCTCATACCCTTCCATAAGCATATAGGTGCCGAGCATATCCGGGGTTTCTGTGCCCACAGTAAAGGCCTTTACCTGTTCGTCCCCTTGATAAACTTCGACGCGCTTACCATAGGTGGCCATGCCGGTCAGAATGGTGTTTTGCGCCGCGGCCTGAGGGAAGTTGCGGAGGCGGACACGATAGAGGGTTTCTAATATGACCTCAATGGCGTCATGCCGGGCTATGTAGGTGCCATTGACCAACCACTGACTGCCAGAAGTTCGGGTCAACACCACCGTGTCAGGGCTTTTGTCCCAGATGACAATACGGGTGATGGCCGAGGTGTCCCCCACGGCAAAGTCGTAGAGGCCTTGGTCGATCCCCTTTTGACTCCAGATTTCACGAATAAGCAAGAACGCCATGCCTCCGAGGAGAAGGGCTATTCCAATGTGGGTCCAACGGATTTTCATAGGGCGTGGGAGGGTTTTGTAAAGTGACGATGGCGAAGACGGCGGTAGGTGAAGCCTGCTAAAAAAGTAAGGAGGATAGGCCCCAATGCATTGCCCCATTGCCAAAGGGCTCTGTTTTTGTTGGCGCGCGGGCTATCTAGTAAACGCAATGTAACATCACGTCCACGGACCGCGATTAAGCTCGTGCCATCTAGCATGTACTCCAAGGCATTCAATAAGAAATCTGCATTCCCAAATTGCTGTCCTGTGAATTGGTCAAATCCAAGGGGGAGTGGCGCGCCACGCGGCAAATCAGCGCGAACGACATTGCGTTGGTTCTTCATAAAATCACCATCCGAAATCACCAACAATTTGGCATCACTTGCAGCGGATTTGGGCGCAGCTACATCGGTTTTTGGCGAAATCCGGTGGGCATAAAAGGAGGGCAAGGGTCCTTCAAGCAAAAGTGCGGTGGTGAGATTTTTCTCTCGAAAATCCGCGGGATTTGGTTCAGCGTATAACGTGGCTAAACTCACACTGCCTGGGGTAGCCTGACGTCGAGCATAGGGCGAACTCATCAAGAGAGGCGTCTTCTTTACGCCTGGCGCACGCACAGTATCAAGGGTCGTGGCAAATTCCATGCGAACCGCATTTAGGTTTCGTGCAATGGGGTGTTCCGTTTGAGGTAAAAAGAGGGGAAAGTACACCCATGGCCGCACAGACCTTCGGTCATTTACCCCTGCGCATACCATGTCTTGTAATAATGTGGTGGTGACGCGCGCGCCATAAGAAAATAGCTGGTCCCCAAGCCCAAGGGCATCTAAGATGGGATAGGCCAAAAACTCTGGGGCGTAACTCAAAGAATCCATTTCAGCATACACCGCATCGAGCATCACAATCGCGCGACCATTGTTCATTAAATACTGGTCAATTAACCATCGGTCAAGGTCTGAGAAACTGGCGCGTGGCTTCGCTAAAACAATTAAATCATAGCTATTAAGCCTGCGCACTTGAAGGCTCAAATCGGGTTGCCCAAGCAACGTGTCCAAGGGGAATTCGCGCAAATTAAAGCGTTCCACGTCATAAGCCTTTGCCGCCGACATTTCCCACGATGCAGTTTCTATCGCATTGAGTTCTCCATGGCCCTCAAGGATGGCCAAAGTCGGCCTATGGGTGCTTGTAAGGCCTTTTAGCGCGCTAGCCAAGGTGTATTCTAGGTTTTGAATGGACGCATTGATCTGTGCTTCTGGGGCGGTGGCGAATTGCTCCAGAAGCAACGAAAGACTCCATTCGCGCTCTCTGTATGTGGCGATGGCCCCAGGAAATACTTGCTGCTGTCGAACCCCATCAGCCTCCTCTACTTCAATCTGTACGGCATTCAATCCAGCATTTTTTAACTGCTGATAGGTATCTCTGCGCGCTTGAGGGTCAGGATTTTCCGAAGGATTGATAAAGACATATTGGATGTTCCCATTGCGCGCTCGGAATTCATCCAGCATTCGTCGGGTTTCTTCACGAAGTCGCTGAAAACCAGAAGGAAAGTCTCCGTCCAAGTAAAGGGTGATCAGCATGGGGTCCTCAACTTGGTCGATGAGGGACAGGGTGCTTTCATTTAAGCTGAAGCGTTGATCTTCGGTTAAATCAAAGCGCAAAAAGGCAAACCGGCTTATGCCCATGGCAGCCATGACCAACAAAGAAATACCGGCCAGTGTCAGAAGATCATGTACTTTTCTACTCACCAGTTTCTGCTTTGAAGGGCGGTGCGCGCCGCGGCCATGAATACCAGGTTGAGTCCAACAAAATACACCACATCTCGGCTGTCCACGACCCCGCGACTAATGGAGGTATAGTGCTCAGAAATGCCCAAATTCAAGATGAAAAGGCTTTGTGACTTCAAAAGGGAAAGCGTCGCAAGTTGATCAAATCCCGCATAGAGACTAAGGCAAAATAACATGCCCAAAACAAACGCGACAATGGGATTGTCGGTAATGGCACTCGTGAAAAGGGATACACTGAGATAAACGCTTGCCAAGAAGAGAAGGCCCAAATAGCTCCCTGCCATGCTGCCAAGGTCCAGGTTGCCAATGGGATTGCCCAAAAGGTAGAGGCTATAGGCGTAGGCCAATGTGGGGAGTATAGCCAAGCCTACCAGCCCCATGCCGGCGATCCACTTGGCAAGAATGATTTGACTTTCTCGCAAGGGTTTGGTCAAGAGCCATTCCAAGGTGCCTGTGCGTCGCTCCTCGGCTAGCATGCGCATTCCAATGGCGGGCAAGAGAAATAAAAAGACCCAAGGAGACAGCATGAAGAGTCCATCTAGTTGAGCGTAGCCACTGTCTAAAAGGTTAAAAGGACCTGACATCAGCCAGAGAAACGCCCCATTTAGGCCCAGGTACACGCAGAGAATCAGCACGCCTGTGGCCGACTGAAAAAATGCGTGGAATTCCTTTTTGGCAAGTGCCCACATAGGGTTATTCGGGATTTAAAGTCGTGGTCCAGGCTTCCGCTTTTGCAGCGAACCATGGTTTGACGGTGGGCCAAATTTCGGCAAATAATGACGACTGGCGGTATGCTTCGAGGTCCTTTTCTGCATCCCAGTGACTGAGGGTAAAGAAATGCCCCTGTTGCCCCGTCAATAAATCCACTTTTTGACACCCCGCTTGCATCCGAATGCGGGCCATTCTTGGCAGAACGAATGCCTCGAAATCTGCTATGCGCTCAGAGACAATGTGAAGATGGACAATGCGCATAATCATTTTCGCTGCAGTTCAATGGGGTCATTTACTTGCATACCTAAAAGGCTTGCCGCCGTGTTTACCCCATTGGCACCGGGTTGACTCACTCCGATTTCTAAATAGCCATAACGGTTCATGCGGGTGTAGAGGCTGCCGGAGTCTTGCAATGAAGCGCCGTCTGTGGCATGCTTGGTCACCCGGCGCCCGCGAACCACTGCGGTAAAAGGATCGCCCCCATGCCATGCATTGAGCCAGTCTTGGTGGGCATTGGTGACCAGCTGACCAAAGTGGTCAATGTATTGAACATGGACGATAGCGGTTTGGACATTTTTCACTTCCGGATGCGTGGCTTGTTGGGTCTTCCAATCTGTCAGAACTGGGCCTAGGACAGAGAGTGTGCCGCGGTTGAGTAAATGTGCCGCTGCCGCGGATAGTTGCGATTCTACATCCGTTAGTTCTAAACGGTTTTTTAAGTCGAGCCGGACAATTTGCTTGGGCTGTAGGTCAGGTCGAATAAGGGATAACCCCCCATGGTTGGCGCCCAAAAAGTAATGGCCATCCATTTCCATGGCGATGGCGGGTGTGAGTTGGGCATCCAAACAATCCACGAGGACCATATGCACGCTTCCCTTAGGAAAGGTAGGATACGCGGCACGCAGGACATAGGCGGCCTCCATGTGGTTGCGTGGGGGGATGCCATGGCTGATATCGACCAAAGGTGCGGCCACATGGGACCGCAACATTTCTCCATAGAGGTGCCCACGCACAGCTGCGGTATCTGGATCATTCCAACCATAGTCAGAGGTGAAGGTCACGAGGGGCATACATCGTACTTTTGGATTGTATAAAAGTACTTGCTTCGGCCCACTCTACAGGTATGGAAAGAATTGTCCACATTGAGAACCTTGATCCCCGCATTCTTTTTGGCGAGAATAACGCCCGAATGCGTCAGTTAAAGGATTATTTCCCCAAACTTAAAGTGACGGCTCGGGGCGAAATGATCAAATGGGAAGGCCAGGATGCTGATGTGACGGCTTTTGAAGAAAAATTAGATTTGATTTTCCGTCATATTGAATGCTTTAATGTGCTGACGGAGGCACAGCTTGAACGTATCGTCCTAGATGATAAACCTAGTATTTTAAAAAACATCAGCGGAAATAACGATGTGATTGTCAATGGGGTCGGTGGCTTGATGATCAAGGCACGCACGGCCAATCAGCGCAAGATGGTCGAAGCAGTCGACAAAAATGACTTGGTGTTTGCCATGGGGCCAGCGGGGACAGGTAAAACCTACACTGCTGTAGCTTTAGCCGTCCGTGCACTAAAAAACAAAGCGGTTCGTCGGGTTGTCTTGACCCGTCCAGCGGTCGAGGCAGGGGAGAGTCTGGGTTTTTTGCCTGGCGACATGAAGGAGAAATTAGACCCTTACATGCAACCTTTGTATGATGCCCTGCGTGACATGATTCCAGCGGAAAGATTGGCCCACTTTTTAGAAAATGGAACGATTGAAATAGCCCCTCTGGCCTTTATGCGGGGTCGAACTTTGGACCGGGCATTTGTTATTTTAGATGAAGCACAGAATACCACACCCAACCAAATGAAAATGTTTTTGACGCGGATGGGCCCTTCTTCTCAGTTTATTGTAACGGGTGATCCATCGCAAATCGACCTACCTATTAAGCAACCCAGTGGCATGCCCCATGCGCTCAAAACGCTTACAGGGGTAGAAGGCATTGCGCATATAACGCTAGATGGCCGCGATGTGGTGCGCCATCCCCTTGTTCGTAAAATCATTGCCGCCTACGACGGCCAATAATGCTCATTATGTCTACGCTTACCCATTCTGACTTTCACTTCGCGGGCCAAAAGGCTGTCTATCATGGCAAGGTGCGGGATGTCTATACCCTAGAAAATGATCTATTGGTCATGGTGGCATCTGACCGTATCTCCGCTTTTGACGTAGTGCTGCCTAAAGGGATACCCCACAAAGGCCAGGTGCTCAACCAGATGGCCGAACATTTTTTATCCGCAACAGCGGACATTGTGCCCAATTGGCGCTTGGCAAGCCCTGATCCAGTGGTCACCATCGGCTATCGGGCAGAGGCCTTTAAGGTGGAAATGGTCATACGGGGATACCTCAGTGGGCATGCGGCACGCACCTATGCTGCGGGAGAGCGCATGCTTTGCGGGGTGCAGATGCCGGAGGGTTTGCAGGAAAGTGACCCGTTCCCCCAGCCCTTAATAACCCCCACCACCAAAGAGGCGCTTGGGGCCCACGATGAAGATATTTCACGAGAAGATATTTTGGCCAAAGGCATCGTTTCTGAGGAAGATTATGTGCAATTAGAATCCTACACACGTGCGCTTTTTGCACGCGGTCAAGCGATGGCCGCCGAACGCGGTTTGATTTTGGTCGATACCAAATATGAATTTGGAAAACTGCCGAACGGGCAAATTGTGCTGATTGATGAAATCCATACCCCAGACTCATCCCGTTATTTTATGGCAGAAGGCTATGCCGACAGACAAGAAAGCGAGGAGCCTCAAATCCAGTTGTCCAAAGAGTTTGTACGCCAGTTTTTGATGGCCAATGGATTTCAGGGCAAAGAAGGGCAACAAATCCCTGCCCTCACGGACGAATGGGCACAGTCCGTGTCGGATCGGTACATTCAATTGTACACCTTGGTGACGGGAAAACCCTTTGAGCCTGCAGATCGTCAAGATATTCCCGGGCGTATTCAGCACCATGTGGAACGGTTCTTGTCATCCACACAGCATGACTAAACGCTTTGTCATCCTTACGATGCTGTTGCTGCCTTTTGGCGCGGTAGCCCAATTGTTTTCCTACGGCATCACGGCAGGGGCCCATGTTGCCCAAGTAGAGGTAGACCCCTTTTCTATCGACCCGACCATGCCCATGGAAACGGTGCGCTTCACTGCAACAGGGGGCTATCATGCGGGTGTTTTTGCTCGACTGGGTGCTGGGCTTGTGTATATAGAGCCCCAACTTTGGTATACCGAACTCAATCAGTCCTTAACCTTTACGGATGGATCGGGCAGTCCCCAAACGGTGCCTTGGACATTGCGTCGGTTAGATGTACCCTTGGAAGTGGGGGTAAAAATGGGCCCTCTATTGCTGTTTTGTGCGCCTGTATGGTCGGCACCCATTGCGCAAATCTCTAGTGTCCAAACCCTCAGCGCTGCTTCTGGCAGTTGGGGCGGACAAGTTGGGGTGGGCGTCAAATTAGGTCCAATTCAGCTCACGGCACGTTACGAAGGAAGTCTTGCCCCTTTTGCCGATCAAATCCAAGTGGCGGGCGGAACCTATGCGACAGACAGCCGTATCTCACAGCTCATCACAAGCCTTCATTTAAAGCTGTAAGCACAGGGTACAAGCTTACTTTGCCTTAACTTCTTTAAGGCGGCCAGCCCAATACGCATCGGCCACCAAGCTGTTGAGGTAGGGGCCTAATTGGTTAAACCGAGTGAGTTTCTTTTTGAGCGTTTTTAGGTCCTGTGTTTCCGATGCCAATTCTGTCGTGGTGTACCCCATGCATTGATGGTCTTCAACCAAGAACACCGTATTCATTCCAGACTTTCTGCCTTTGTCCACCAAAACCATTTGAGGGCGGGGCCAAGTGACTTGGTGAAGGGGGGTGTATTTGCCTGTCAAAGGGCCTCCTACATCGTGGGTGGTTATCCCTTCAAATGAAAAATCGCGAAGGGCTTTTTCGATTGCGGGAACGTGTTTGGGCAAGGCAATAGCGGAAGGCAAAACACCTGTGCGCATTGCCCAACGGGCTAAAACCTTCACGCCAGCCGTGCCATCGGCAACTTGAAGATGGGGCAGATCATGGCGAATGGCCCGTATATCCCATAGGTCACCTTGATCTGCCGCAACCGGAAATAAGCCCAAGCGCAAACTGTATTTGTCTTTGGGGCTATTGTAGGCGGGCTTGAGCTTTTGCAGGGCTAGGTGCTCAAGGATTTCAGCCAAGAGAAGGCTGCCTGTTTCTTCCACACGAAGGGAGCGAACCTCTGCTTGAAGCGCTAAAGCCTTCTCATTGGTTGAAAGGAAATGACGGTCAATACGCACCCGTAACTGGTCACTTTTGCCAATGTAAATCACCTCCCCTTTTTCGTTGAAGAGGTAGTAAATACCGGTGGTTTTAACGAGGGGCTCAATCTGTTTGCTAAATGGATGGCTTCCCGTTGCAGCAGGTTGCTTCAAGAACACTCCCTCAATATATTTTTCTCGGTCTATTTCAAGGAGAATCTGTAAAAGTTTTACTGTAGCACGCGCGTCGCCATCCGCGCGGTGACGTTTGGCATTGGTGATGCCGAGCTCCTCACAAAGAGTGGCGAGTCCGTATGCAGGCAGGTCTGGGATAAATTTCTGCGCAAGGGGAATGGTGTCTAGGACGGTGCGTTGATAATCATAGCCTAGTCGCGCAAATTCCTCACGCAAAACCCGATAGTCAAAGGGCGCATTGTGCGCAACAAAAATGGATCCTTCTGTGAGTTTTACAATCCGCTTGGCGATTTCATGAAAACGGGGAGCGCTTTGTACGTCCCGTTGTTTAATACCCGTCAACTTTTGCACAAATGGAGGGATAGGACAGTCTGGATTGACCAATGAGATGAATTGGTCGACAATATCTTTTCCATCAAAAAGGAAGATGGCCACCTCTATGATTCGTTCTTCACTGGGCTTGCCTCCGGTAGCCTCAAGGTCAATCACTGCGTACATGCTCAGGTTGTTCTAGTACCAAAAATGGCTGTGCCCACCCGAACGAGGTTGGAGCCGCATTCTAAGGCAATGGGAAAGTCTCCGCTCATGCCCATACTCAGGGTATTAAACGCAGGTTGAATAGGTTGTAGTTCTTGATAGATCTGAGCAAGAAAAGTAAACTCATCTCGTATTTGCTGTGTGTCTTGGGTAAAAGTGGCCATGCCCATCAGTCCGCAAATATGTAGATTGGGATAGGCCTGGGCTAAATCCTCTTGGCAAAGGGCCCTTATTTCTTCTGCAGAAAATCCAAATTTGCTGTCTTCTTTCGCGATATGTACCTGCAACAAAGCATGCACCTTGCGGCCTGCCTTGGCAGCTTCCTTCTGAAGTGCGTGTAGCACCTTTAGGCGATCCAAGCCATGCACCATGTGAACAAAGCCAATAAAATCCTTGATCTTATTGGTTTGAATATGCCCTATCATGTGCCACAAAATATCGGAGGGCAATCTTTCTGCTTTGCCTTTGAGGTCTTGGACGCGATTTTCGCCAAAATGCCTTTGGCCTGCTCCGTGGGCAGATAAAATGGCCTCATCGGGTTGCGTTTTAGAAACCGCAACCAAGGTGGCGTTTTCTGGAATTTGCTTCCGAACCTTGGAGAGTTGCTCGACTATTTCCATGCGTACAAAGTAATGCCGGAGCGCAATTTTGGCTCAATATACGTGCTCTTCGGGGGGAGGGATAGCCCTTGATCTGCCCCAATTTTTACCGCATCCCAGGCGGGTGGAGGGAGAATAAAAACAACTTCATTCTTCTTGCGCACCTTTTCTACCTCGTCTAAAGCCAGGGTCCCAGGTTCATAGCGCATACGTTCATCACTGCGCTCGTCCTCAATTTGCCATAAGGGCTTCAGGATTTGGTCATAGACCCATCCACTTTCGGGGAATTGTAATCCCTTTGCGGGGATGTGCCACCAGCCTTGATGATCTAGAGCAAAGAGGCCTTCTTTTGGTAGGCCTGATGGACGTGCTTCTAGTTGTCTAGCTGCCAAAGGGGTTCGCCAGTCTATCTTGTTTGCATTGCGCACAATGCGGTGAAATGGGGCAATGCGCAATTGGCTTTCACATAGAACAAATGCCATAACCCCTTCGGAAGCAGCTACACGCTCAGAGGAAGCCAGTCGGTGGTGCCCATCCGCTACATAAAAAGCAGGGCAAGATTGGGCGAAGGCACGTAAAGTAGACACTTGTTCATCGGTAACCATCCAAAGTGCATGGAGTGCGCCATCTGCGGTGGCAAACTCTGTTTCTGGTCGCTCCAGAACTTTAGTTTGAATCAAAGCATCCCATTCGGCATGCGGAGGGCGCGCAAGAAGTAAGGGCTCTGCGTGGAATCCGACCGTGTTTAAATAGCGGGCAAAGAGTTTCTCACGCTTGACGATAGTATTTTCATGTTTAACGATGAGGCCATTGCGGTAATCTTCATGGGTGATTAGACCGATGATGCCGGTAAACACATGGCCATCCCAGGTCTGCTGATAGATATACAGATGTGCTTGGTCATCTTGTGCGAGGTGGCCTTCCGCAAGAAAGCCTTCGTATCCGTCACGAACAGGTGAAAATCGCGCGTCTTTGGTCTCTCCGCGACGGTTCAATACATGTAAAAAAGAGTACGGGTTTGTCGCCAATTTCTGCGCCAACTCTTCTTCCGAATAGGTCATGTACGATCGCGTGCTGACCAGGGCAGCTAAAGCGCGTGGTGGGCGAATGGCCGCAAAAGGAAGGAGGGCTGGCACGCGTCCCTTTAGGCCAATGCCAAAATTTGTTCAGCTAGCTCAAGGCCAATGCGGTCTTGGGCTTCTTCCGTGGCTGCGCCAATGTGCGGGCTCAAGGAGAGCTTTTCGTGCATGAGTACCTGCATGGCAGGGGCAGGCTCATTGACAAATACGTCTAGGGCAGCGCCGGCTAGATGGCCATCGTTCAGCGCATCCAACAAGGCCACTTCGTTGACCACACCGCCGCGGGCAGCATTGACCAAGAAGGCCCCTGATTTCATGCTAGAAAGCTCAGCTGCCCCCATCACTTCCGAATTGCCGCCAACGTGTAGGGTGACAACATCAGCCGTAGAAAGCAACGTAGGCATGTCTAGCATGGTCGCCTGGGTAACTACATGTTGTCCATCTGCAAAGGGGACACGGAAGCTTGCGTCTTCTGCGTATGGGTCATGGGCGACTACCTTCATGCCAAGGCCATAGGCCATGCGGGCAACGGCGCGACCAATGCGACCAAAGCCAATAATGCCGATCGTTTTTCCGCGTAACTCACTGCCTTTGGCATAGGCCTTTTTGAGGTCATTGAAGCGGGTTTCGCCTTCTAGGGGCATCATGCGGTTGGCATCCGGTAAGAAGCGCAACATGCCGCCGAGGTGCGCAAAAACCAACTCGGCGACACTTTCTGAAGAGGCTGCCGGCGTGTTAAAAACATGACGGCCTTGCGCGCGGGCGTACGCCACATCAATATTGTCCATGCCTACGCCGCCGCGACCGATCATGCGCAAGCCGGGGCATGCATCAATCAATTCAGCGCGCGCTGTTGTGGCAGAACGGACCAGCAAAACCTCTACGTTTTGGGCGTTAAGGTAGGAGGCTAATTGTTCTTGGGCGACTTTGGTCGTAAGGACATGATGACCTGCAGCGATGAGTGCATCGATACCGGCTTGGGCCATGCCGTCATTGGCGAGGATATTCATGGAATAGAAATATTTCAGATAAAAAGAAGGGGAATCTACTTAATGGGTCTTTTCGAGATGTTGCATTACCTCTACCAGGACTTGTACACTCTCAAGCGGTAAAGCATTGTACATAGAGGCACGATAGCCGCCCACTGAGCGGTGGCCATGGATGCCGACAATACCCGCCTCTTTCCAAAGGGCATTAAAGACCTCTGCATGACTTTCGTCCTGTAGTAAGAAACACGCGTTCATGTCCGAACGGTCTTCTCCCGCTGCCGTTCCATAAAAAAGACGGTTACGGTCAATTTCGTTGTAAAGCAGTGCTGCTTTGGCTGTATTGACTTTTTCCATGGCGGCAAGTCCCCCTTGTTCTTTCATCCAGCGCAATGTCAACAGGGAAGTATAGACGCTAAAGACGGGTGGCGTGTTAAACATGGACTCCCCATCAATGTGGGTTTGGTAATCGAGCATGCTTGGAATGGAGCGTCCAGACTTCCCTAAAATGGAAGGCTTTACAGCGACCAAAGTGGCACCTGCAGGCCCCAGGTTTTTTTGCGCACCTGCATAGATCATGTCAAATTGCGTAAAATCTAGTTGGCGGCTAAAGATGTCCGATGACATATCACAAACCAGGGGCACTTCACACGTTGGGAAGGCCTTCATCTGGGTGCCAAAAATGGTATTGTTGCTGGTGCAGTGGAAATAATCTAAGTCGTGTCCGACCGAATAGCCTTTGGGGATGAAGTTAAAGTTGGCATCGGATGAAGTCCCTAAGATGTCCACATTGCCAAACAATTTTGCCTCTTCCACTGCTTTTTTGGCCCAAGTACCTGTGACGGTATACCCTGCTTTGCCCCCTGCTTTCATCAAATTGTAGGGGACCATACAAAACTGTAAACTAGCACCCCCTTGTAAAAAGAGTACTTGGTAATCATCGCCTAAGCCCATGAGCTCTTTTGTCAGGGCCATGGCCTCGTCCATGACGGCTACAAAATTTTTGTCGCGGTGACTGATTTCGATCAGCGACAAGTCCATGTCGGCAAAATTCTGAATGGCAGAAGCGGCACCCGCTATAACCTCAGGAGCTAGGATACAGGGGCCGGCAGAAAAGTTGTGCTTTCTCATAGGGTAAATTGCATGTCAATATCCAAAGAAAGGATAGGTCAAAGGTACCATTATCTACTTGGGATACCGAACATTGTGTAGTCTTTTTTACGGGGTTTCATTCGACCTGAGGTGCCATTTCCCTTGGTCAAAAAAGAGCAAATCAACCGCCAAGGTGGGGCCATAATGTTGAAACTCTCCGGGCTTTCCGTGGCGCAAAGGCGCAACTTCATCAATCAAAATCTCGGCGGCAGCTTTACCTGGGCGAATGGAGGCAGATACTTCAGGTGCGTAGCGCAAAATCAATCGCTTCGGCGGTTGGGCAAAATGCATCCCCGCAAAATCTTTCACCGCAAAAACGCGCGCGCCAAAATAGATCGTGCGTGTTTTGCCCTCCGAGGAGCTATGCACTTTGCTGGGCCTTCCAAGTACCCAGGGCTCAATCCACTTCTTCTGGGCATGAACCCGATCTAGGCTTGCCATAAGGGCAATGTAGCGCGTTGTCCTACGGTAACGTCTTGCCATAATTTGATACACAAAGCCCCCCGGCCACTGAGTATCATCTCCATCGGTGAATTCATCCCATGGCGTTGTCGCGTGCAAGGGCGTCAGGGTTGTCTGTCCGCTGATGTGGGCATGCACTTGGCCAAAGTAGGCATAGCCGCCGTCGTCTAGGGGCACGCCAAAAGTGTAGGCAATAAGTTTTTTATCCTCCGAGATCGTTCGAAGAATGCCAGAGGGCAGGGATGTGGAAAAGGCTTCTTCCGGCAGTGCGGTTGCGCTGAGCGCTAGATGCAGAAGGGAGTCAAGTTTTTGGCCGTTAGCCAGGCGTTGGGATTCGGACGAACCCTCTTGAAAATGGCAGGTGGAAACCGCATGCCACCATGTACTATCGGGGATAGAAAAAAAGCCCTGCGCAGCCGCTTCAGTGCAAGCTGAGAGTAAAAGTGCGACCGCGAGGGCTTTGGTCATTCGGTTATTCAGCGTGTAAGAATGCTTTTTTCTGAAGCAGTGCTTCGGGGGTTTCCACATGTGCATCGTCTGGTACGCAACAATCTACGGGGCAAACCTCTGCACATTGTGGCGTTTCATGAAAACCCTGACACTCTGTGCACTTGTCTGTCACGATGTAGTAGTAATCAAAGCTGACCGGCTCTTGCACCTTGTCTGCGGTGGTTTCTTGGCCTGATGGGGCAACGAGGCCGCCTTCAAGGGTTGTGCCGTCTGCAAAGCGCCATTCCATCCCGCCTTCATAGATGGCGTTGTTGGGGCACTCGGACTCGCAAGCGCCGCAGTTAATGCATTCATCTGTAATCGTGATCGCCATGGGGGTCGTCGTTACTTTTGCACAAAGATACAGACCTGCTCATGGATACCCGTTTAAAGAACTTGGAAGTTTTAGGAAAGGCTTTGGCCGAGATGGTACAAGACCAAGAATTGCTGGCGCAGGCCAGGGCAAAAAACGCATGGTTTACGCCAGCTTTTGTCCAGCGTTCCTTGGAAGGGTGGGCCCATGCTTTGCGCCCAGAAGCCCTAGCGATTTGGGCGACTCAACGTGGCACGCCGCCCCTTGTGGCGGGCAAAACACCCCTCATTGTAGGGGTGCTGTGCGCCGGAAACTTGCCTCTAGTTGGACTACATGACATCCTCATGGGCTATTTGGCGGGCCTGCGTGTCCATTACAAGCCCTCTTCGGAGGATGCGGTTGTATTGCCGGCGGTAGTGAAAAAACTTTTGTCTTTGGATGCAACGGCGCAGCTGATTCAAGTCGAAAAGATGACCCAGATTGACGCTTTACTGGCGACGGGCAGTGACAATACCTTGCGTTATTTCCGTCATTACTTTGGGCACATACCTCATGTATTGCGTGGGTCACGGACTTCGGTGGCTGTATTGACAGGTCAAGAGACCGAGGAAGATATGGCCGGCTTGTCCGAGGATATTTTTAGCTACTTCGGCCGTGGTTGCCGCAGTGTGACCCATGTATTTGTGCCTCAGGATTTTGATATTCAGCGTCTTTTTGCTGCTTGGTATGGCTGGGGACATCTTGCCGAGCACGCTAGGTATGGCAGCAACTATGACTACCATCGGGCGCTCTTTATGCTCAACAAGGAGCCCTTTTTGGAAAACAATTTTGCTCTCCTGCGTGAACATGCCTCCTTGAAGCCTCCCGTGGGCGTGGTGCACATGACGCGCTATCCCACGAAGGAATCGGTCGATACGCTCTTGTCAGCGCAAAAGGAGGCCCTTCAGACGATCGTTGGGCATGGCTACGCCACGGCCTTTGGTCAAAGTCAATGGCCTGAGCTTTGGGATTTTGCGGACCAAATGGATACGTATGCCTTTTTGATGTCTTTGGACTGATTCTGAAAAGGTTGAAACACTTAAAGACGTTCCAAAGCCCCTGCGTCCGGGAGGGAAGGGCGTGCTTGACCCAAGGCATCTAAAGGAACACGGCTGAGGGGTCCAGCAAGGCCAATGCCCTGGGCAGCGGAGGCAGAGTCTAGTTGATAATTTCTTGAAGTAGGCAATACAAATTGAGGATTTGCATTGAAAAGGCATGCGAAGAAATGGTTCGGGTCAGACACGTCGTACACCGGCGGGGTGGGGGTGATATCCAATTTGAGCAAGCTCCCCTCGATAAAGTAGTTCGCCTGGGCTTGGCTCCCGAGGCCTAGCCCTAACTCAGAATCTTGGTTTCCGGCTATGATGCAGTTTCCAAAATAGGCTTCATTTAGGTCGCGGTAACGGAATTGTCCCATGCCGTCATCATAGCGGTTATAGAGGCCCACCGTCGGGGTGCTTCTGGCCGCAGGGAACTGATTATAAAAAGTACAATGGTCTGCGTGAACCCTACCGCCAAGGGCATAGAGTCCGTAAAGTCCCGCGTTGGCCACCACCACATTTTGCATCGTGATATGACCAAATCCGCTGTAAATAGTGGCGCGACTAAAGTCTCTTAGCAAACTGTTTTGCAACACGACGTTGGCAGGTTGGCCTTCGGGTACCGAATCACAACGGATGCCCATGGTGCCATTCTTCATGTGGGTATGATTCATGTACATGCTCGCCCCACGTTGCACAAAAATGCCGCCCAGCAATCCGCCCCATTGCCCTGCGATGTCATCATAAAAAGGTTCTAATCGGTCCCCTTCTAAAACAATAGGATCATCAAAAGAGCCTTGGTTGGCATCGTCTAGCCGCAATGTGCCGCCAGTGGCTACCCAAATGCCGGATTGCGCGTGAAAATGCACCCGGGCCCCAGCCAAAATATCTAAGGTTCCGCCCGAATCCACCACGGCATACCCATAGACAACGTGGGGCTTGTCATCTGTCCAGGTAGACATTGGGGGCAGAACCGAATAGGGGATCTGTATATCTGTGTAGGGGGGAGGTTGTGGAATGACCAACACCTTCGTGGGGTAGTGAAAATGGGCGTCCCAAGCCAATGAAACCAAATCAATGGATTGCACGACCTCCTTATTTTGGATGACCAAGGAGTCTACATGGAGCATTTCTACGCCGCCAGAAGGGGCGGTGATTTCAACAAAAATCCACAAACTATCCCCCGCAGGAAGAAAGACATCGGTCACCTCAGGTCCTGGAACGCCGTCAATATTGAAGCGAAAAGGACTCTGGTCCCCTTTGCCCAAGGCGATGCGGTCAAGTAGAATATTTTCCTGTGTTGGATTGATGATGCGCACGGTGCGCGTGGAGCTGCCTAGGGTGCTAAAGACTGTGTCTAGGTAGACAGTATCTGCCGAAAAAGCAAGCGACACACCATGGTCCGTCACCAAGTTGTTGGGTTTACAACTTGGGAGTAAGAGGGTAAGCCCAATGAAGCACACCAGTAAGCTTAGAAAAATACGATGCTTATTCAAGATCATTCAGTACATTTGCCCCCCGCTAATCCGGAAACCGGGCCAAATCTCGGTTAAAACTATTACAAGCGATGAAAAACGAAATTCACCCCACCAACTACCGCGTCTGCGCCTTCAAAGATATGAGCACAGGAGACGTAACCCTCATCCGTAGCTGCGCACCAACGAAAGAAATGTTGGATGTAGACGGACAAGAGTATCCTTTGGTGAAGATGGAAGTATCCTCATACTCCCACCCATTCTACACTGGCAAGCAGAAATTGCTGGACACAGCAGGACGTGTGGACAAGTTCCGCAACCGTTACGCAAAGTTCACCAAGTAATTGAATTAACTTCGGGTCATGGACTTGGTTTTCCACGACGGACCCGAACACGCTACGCTTAAGCCGCTCACATGGACACGTCCAGTGGCGGATCTGCGCATCGGTATATTAACTATTGCTGAAAAGTGGTCCCGTCATTTGGCGGCGACCACTTTTTCTTTTTCTAGCCCAGATTATTTGCAAAAAAAATTCCCGCAGCAAGCTGGGGACTTGCATGTGCGTGGGGGCGTATTGCCCAACCCATCGCTTGTAGAAGCAGTTCGTGCATTGCAGCCAGGCCAGCGTCTGATGGCCAATGACCAATGGCTGGCACATCGCAATGGTGAAGAATTAGTGGCTTTTCATGACGATGTTCATCTCCTCCAATATCCAGAGCAAATTTTTGCGTGGAATGGGGTGGAGCTAGAGGCGGATTATATCTTACTTACCTCGGGCAGAACCTCTGCACCCCTTTCCTCAACCAATACGCTCATAGGTGACCGAATTTTCCTTGAGCCTGGCGCCAAGGTGGAAGCCGCTATTCTCAATACCACAACAGGACCCATCTATATCGCGGCACATGCGGAGATTATGGAAGGATCTATCGTGCGTGGCGGTCTTGCACTGGGGGAGTACAGCCAGTTAAAGTTAGGGACCAAGATTTATGGCCCTACCACGGTGGGCCCACATTCTAAGGTGGGAGGGGAAGTCAACAATTCGGTGATTTGGGGCTACAGCAACAAAGGGCATGATGGCTTTTTGGGTCATGCCGTATTGGGCCAATGGTGCAATCTAGGCGCGGACACGAACAACTCCAACTTGAAGAACAACTATGACGAAGTAAAGCGCTGGTCCTATGGGTCTAGGCGCTTTGAGCGCACCGGGATGCAGTTCTGTGGCTTGATCATGGGGGACCATAGCAAATGTGCCATCAATACGATGTTTAATACAGGTACGGTGGTCGGCGTTCATTGTAACATCTATGGTGCTGGATTTCCACGAAACTTTGTGGCAGATTTCACCTGGGGCGGTCCTCAGGGAACCATGGAGTACGCCCTTGCTAAGGCATTGTCCACAGCTTCACGTGTCATGGAGCGAAGGGGCATTGCATTAGATGCCATAGAATCGGACATCTTGTCAGCCATTTTTGTCCAAACGGCAGAATTCCGGGGTGGCACGGCTCTTGCCCGATAGAGCCACCATGGAAAGGTCAGCATTTTCTTTATTGTCCGAGGATACGGACTTCATTCCCCTTATTACCAACGAGGAAGACAATAGCCTCCCCGATAGCGATTTGCTAGAGGATATTGCCTTGTTGCCTTTGCGCAACACGGTCCAATTCCCCGGGGTAGTATCTCCGATTACGGCGGGGCGCGACAAGAGCATCAAATTGGTGCAGGATGCCCAAAAAGGCAAGAAGCTCTTTGGGGTGGTGGCTCAAAAGAACCCGGATACTGAAACGCCCGAAGGAGAAGACTTGTATACCGTGGGCACCTTGGTGCAAATGGTAAAGTCCTTTCGTATGCCGGACGGAAACATTACCGCCATCCTCCAGGGAAAGCGTCGTTTTCGTATTCTTTCCATTACAGAAACAGAGCCCTACCTCAAGGCCAAAGTGGAATATCTTGCAGAACCTCCCAAGCCGGAAGACACGGAATTTGAGGCCCTCATTCAGAACATCCGCGAAATGGCCTTGGAGATCATCCAAGATTCGCCTAATATCCCAACGGAGGCGCAGATTGCTGTCAAGAATATTGAGTCTGACACATTCTTGATCCACTTCATTGCGAGCAATATGAGCTTGGACGTGGAGAAGAAACAGGCCATCCTAGTAGAAGACGACCTTAAGAAACGCACCAACAGTGTACTCAAACATTTGAGTTATGAAAAACACTTGTTGGAGGTGAAGAATGATATTGCCAATCGTGTACGTGGGGAATTTGATCAGCAGCAAAGGGAATATTTCCTTCAGCAGCAGATGAAGACCATTCAGGAAGAATTGGGTGGGGTGAGCAACGAAGTAGAACTGGAGGGCATGCGCGAGCGAGCGGCCCAAAAAGAATGGCCGGAAGAAGCGAGCAAACAATTCGCCAAGGAGATTCAACGCTTACAGCGTATGAACCCCCAAGTGCCCGATTATGGCATTCAACGGACGTATTTGGAGCTGATGCTGGACCTCCCTTGGGACAAGGTTTCAAAGGACCCTATTAAACTAGGCAAGGCCCGTAAGGTCTTAGACCGCGACCACTTTGGGTTAGAGAAAGTGAAAGAACGCCTTTTAGAGCACTTGGCGGTGCTTCAACTCAAAGGAGACATGAAGAGCCCTATTCTATGTCTCTATGGCCCTCCCGGAGTCGGTAAGACCTCACTGGGCAAGTCCGTAGCAGAAGCCCTTGGGCGCGAATATGTGCGCATGTCCTTGGGCGGGTTGCGAGATGAATCTGAAATCAGAGGCCACCGAAAAACGTATATCGGCGCTATGCCGGGCCGGATCCTACAATTGCTGAAAAAGGCGGGGACATCCAATCCAGTCCTGGTCTTAGATGAGATTGATAAGTTGGGATTAGGCATGCAAGGAGACCCCTCTAGTGCGTTATTGGAAGTATTGGATCCGGAGCAGAACCATACCTTTTATGACAATTTCTTGGAAATGGGCTATGACCTTTCCAAAGTGTTGTTCATCGCCACCGCAAATAATATCGGAGCGGTCCAACCTGCTTTGCGCGATCGAATGGAGCTCATCGAAGTCAATGGTTATACCCTTGAAGAGAAAGAGCAAATCGCCAAGAAGTATCTGTTGCCAAAGCAGTTGACCGAGCATGGTTTAACGAAAACGGCTCTAACGCTCAGCAAGCCCCAATTGACCTTTTTGATTGACCGTTATACCCGCGAATCGGGTGTGCGAAATCTAGACCGGACCTTGGCTAAAGTGGCGCGTAAAATGGCACTGGCAAAAGCGGAAGGCCAAGAACTGGGGGATACATTGAGTGAAGCGCAATTGGCCACCTGGTTGGGTACGCCGAGATTTGAACGGGACCGCTACCAAGGCAATGAAGTGGCCGGTGTTGTGACCGGGCTGGCATGGACCCCGGTCGGAGGGGATATCCTCTTTATTGAAACGAATATTGCTCCAGGCACAGGCAAACTCTCCATCACAGGGAATCTGGGGGATGTAATGAAAGAATCGGCCACCATCGCCATGGCCTACCTGAAGGCTAATGCGCTGTCCTATGGCCTCACACCAGAATTATTCACCAAATGGGATGTGCATATTCACGTACCCGAAGGGGCTATCCCAAAGGATGGGCCCTCAGCTGGAATTGCTCTATTAACGGCACTAACTTCTTTGTTTACGCAGCAAAAGGTGAAAAAAGGCTTGGCCCTGAGTGGTGAGATCACCCTCCGTGGCAAGGTCTTACCTGTAGGGGGGATCCGGGAGAAAATTCTGGCAGCGAAACGTTCAGGTATCAAACACATTCTCCTTTGCCAAGACAACGAAAAGGACATTCTCGAGATTCCTTCTCGCTATCTCACAGGCTTGACGATTGCATACGTGACCGAAATGGCGGATGTCATTGCACAAGCCGTAACAACCCAATCGGTCAAGGATGCAAAGGATTTGCGGACTTCGCCCTAATTTGTTGGGGTGATTCAGCGCTTTCTCCTTCTTTCCACCCTTTTTCTGTGCAGTCAACTTTCTGCGCAGTGGACGTCATTTTCCACGTTATCCGGTGGCGGATCTGCTCGATTATTGGGCTTGGGCTGGGACGCCTATGGGCATCCAGGTGATGTGGGATTTGCGGCCTTTAATCCTGCGTCCTTGATGGATGTGCACAAAGGGCAAGTATCCTTGTCAACCCAAGCCGCGCTTGGCGGACTGCGGACCGGGAGTCTTTCGTACGGATTGCCACTACCCAAGACAAATCCGAGCAAGGGTTCTTCTTCCATAGTGCAGTGGGATGCCCAACGAGGGTTGCATGGTTGGTCAAAACCCGCGTGGAATGTCGCCATTGGGGCAGATTACCTGCACAGTGGGCTGCTGGAAGAACGCGATCCAGCGGGGAACCTAGTAGGGACGTTTACGGCACAAGAAATCACCCCGCGCATTGCGGCCTCCGCCCATTGGCGTACGCTCACGTTTGGATTGGGTAGCAAGCTGGCTATGATGACCTATGGGCCATACACAGCACAAGCGATCGCCTTGGATGCGGGCTGGATTTGGTCGTTGGATTCTGGTCGAACACGGATAGGGCTGGTGGTCAAAAATGCTGGATTTAACATAGAGTACTTTGCAGGCCAACGTGAATCGCTGCCCTTGGATGTTCAGGTCACGCTTTCGCAAAAGTTAAAATATGCTCCTTTCCGTTGGAACGTTAGCTACACGCATTTGGAACGATGGGATCTACGCTATTCGGATCCGCAATTGGTCACCAAAGACCCGCTCAGCGGAGAGATAACCGTGGCACAAATTTCGGCCCTAAACAACGCACTTCGCCATATTCACCCTAGCGTGGAAGCGCAGCTCGGAGGGCGAATATTTGTTCAAGTTGGGTATAATATTCGGCGTCAAGTAGAAATGAAACTTCCCACCCGGAGGAGCAATGCGGGGCTGAGTTATGGACTAAGTTTACAGACCCGAAAAATGTCCTACCAATTTGGCTCTGCCGTGTATCATGTGGCGGGCCGATTGAATCAATTTACCGTCGTTCGACGATTTTAACCCAGTTCCATGATCATTGCCATTGACGGATTCTCTTCCACAGGTAAAAGCACCGTTGCAAAACGCCTAGCAGCTGCGTTGAACTTTATCTATGTGGACACAGGGGCCATGTACAGAATGGTTGCTTTGGTCGCCATAAGGCAAGGGTGGGTTCAAGATGGGTATTTGGATGAGGCTGCCTTGGTCCATCATTTGCCCAAGATTGCGTTGGATTTTCAGCGGGGTGCCCAAGGAGAAAATATGGCCATGCTTAATGGGGAAGAGGTAGAAGCCGCTATTCGCACCATGGAAGTGAACCGAATTGTATCACGGGTTTCTTCGATTCCTGCTCTACGTCGTCAACTCGTGGCACAGCAACAACGCATGGGTCGTGGTCATAGCTTAGTGATGGACGGCCGCGATATTGGTACCGTTGTTTTTCCGGATGCGGAGCTTAAAATCTTTATGACCGCTGATGCGGACATCCGTGCCGGAAGACGATTATCCGAACTCCGGGCAAAAGGCGATGCAAGCGTGTCGTTAGAAGAGGTGCGCAGCAATCTCTTGCAGCGCGATGCTGCAGACCAGGCACGGTTGGATTCTCCGCTGCTAAAAGCAGATGATGCGCGGGTGTTAGACAATTCCCATCGGTCGGCCGATGAGGTCTTTCAGGTAGCCCTAGATTGGGCACACGAAAAGCAAAAAGCTTAAGTACGCAATGGCAGCCGTGCAATCACAGTTTCGCCGCCTTTGGGCTTATCACCAATCTGGACAAAGACCTCAGCGTCTAAAGGCAAATAGATGTCCATGCGAGAGCCAAAACGAATAAATCCAAATTCCTCACCCGCTTTATATTCTTGTCCAGGTTTGCAGTAAAGGGCAATGCGCCTTGCGACGGCGCCGGCAATTTGGCGGAATAAAACAGGTCCGGTGGCAGGATGCTCTACCACGACCGTTGTACGCTCATTGAGGGTAGAACTTTTGGGGTGCCAAGCCACTAAGTATTTCCCGGGATGGTATTTGGCATAGGTCACTTTGCCTTCCACGGGGACGCGGTTGACGTGGACATTTAAGGGCGACATAAAGATGGAAATCATCTTGCGCTTGTCATGAAAACACTCTGTTTCTTCGATTTCTTCAATCAACACAACTTTGCCATCCGCCGGCGCAATAACATCTCCCAGATTTGCCACGGTGCTACGGGGCGGGTTGCGGAAAAACTGCAGGACTAAAACATACAGGACCAAGGCGATGACCAAATAGGCCTGGGTCAGGAGTTCAATCCCTACCCATTGATCTAGTGCGATGTAGGGAAGACATAAAATGAGCAGAGCCATGAAAAGGGTAGAATAACCTTCGCGGTGTATCATGCGATAAGGATAAGGGATTGCAAAAAGGACAAAATAATAATGGAAAGCAAGTAGCTGTCAAACCGATCCAAAAATCCCCCATGTCCTGGAAGGAAAACCCCTGAATCTTTGACCTCCGCCATGCGCTTGAAACTAGAACCCACCAAGTCTCCAATGGGTGCGCTAAAAGCAATCATTAACGGCAATGCCCAGGCATACCGCGGCCAGGTGGCGGGATCGGAAAAACTAGATATGGGTCCATCCATTTGGACGAGATATGCTGTGCCTAAAATCAAGGTAAAGAGCCCCCCGACAATGGCACCTTCCCATGTTTTCTTAGGGCTCAGGGTGGGGGCCAAGGGTGTCCGGCCCAACAAGTTTCCACCTACATAGGCCATGGAGTCGCTGACCCAGATCAAAAGAAAAGCGGAGAACAAAATGAAGCCTGCTGTGTCTGTCCAAGTGGTGATGATATGGTACGTTGACCAGCCAGCTAGAGACGCATAGAGAATACCCATTCCGCGCTGCGCAGGAGTTAATCGTTCCATCAGAAGGAATTCATAAGCGACACCCAAGAGGGGCAGCCCAAGCAGGAAGGGGGACCATGGTTCTGCGTTGCAAATCCAAAAAATCGCCAGGGCATAGAGGGCACCCCAAAGGCTGCGTTGCATCATATGGCGTCGGGGAATAGAACGTCTTCTAGCAAGAAGAAGTAGACTTGACGTCCTTTGTTAGGGTCCACTTTTGCTTGCATCACACTTTCATCCATTTTCCCTTTGAGGGTGATGATGGCCCGTGGGCGCTGCTCGCGGTGCGACTTGTTTATAGCGGCCATACCATCCGATAAGCTATTGACGACTTGCGAGACGCGGGCGAATACAAGGTGAATGTCAGGAAGCTGGGCAAATTTGAGGCCTTGCGTTTGCAGGTCTGAAATCATGATTCCCCCAGTTTGCGCAATCGCGGCATGGCAAGTAGAAGCCATAGCGTCCGCTTCCAATGGGTTGTCCTTGACGACTTTTAGGCCTGCTTGTAAAAACCATGGATGAAGATGTGGTTCAGGAACAAAAAATTGACGTTGTCCACTCTCCGAAGCAGCACCTCGAAGATTTTCAACAATTTCTTCTGGGCTACCGCAGTACACAAAAAGTCCACCTCCATCCGTGAATTTTTTTACAAAGAGCAAATCCACTGGATCATTCGGCTGGGCAAGATATTTTCCCGTCGAATTTTGGCCCTCAGAAACGGCATGTTCTGGGGCGCCACTGAGGATGGAGAAAAATTTTCCGATGAGACCAGCCATACTGCTTTAATTCACGCGAAAATTAGTGAATCTTATGCGTTTCCTTGCGGGTCATTTTCAGCTTCTTCCGAAGCGGTTTCCTGCACGCTGACATCTGCACCTGTTTCAACGGGTATTCCCGCCTCTAGGGGCTGGTTTTGTAAAAGCGCAGCCTGAACTTTCTCTTCTGAGGTCAGCCAAGGACGTTTGCCAAAAATGTTCTCTAAATTCTCTTTGAAGATGACCTCATGTTTGAGCAATTCTTCTGCCAAGGCAGTCAGTTTGTCCAAGTTGTCACGAAGGAGCTGCTTGGCGCGTTCGTATTGGCCTTCAATCAGTGCAGAAATTTCTTCGTCAATGACCTGGGCTGTTTTCTCACTATATGGCTTGTCAAATTGATATTCATTTTGACCACTTGAATCATAGTACGTGATGTTGCCAAGCCGGGCATTCAACCCATAAATGGTCACCATGGCGCGGGCTTGTTTGGTGACT
>ERZ889078.450-NODE-450-length-37249-cov-17.828978_pt1 | contig 37249 bp, 36 predicted proteins | sample MGYA00521266_ERZ889078 | MGnify/ENA primary metagenome ERZ889078 (study PRJEB32303, sample SAMEA104408618) | aquatic metagenome | biome: Brackish water; feature: Pelagic; material: water | place: Baltic Sea | collected 2014-06-16T06:34:00 | depth 76,534 m ...
AACCAAGATGATCAGAATGAAAAAACTCAACAGAATAAGCAGAACTAAAACTAACAAAAAATGAAAAAACAATTAAAAATATGAAAAAATTCTTAAACATTTTTATTCAGTTGCACCAGGCCCTAAATAAGAGTCATCAGCCAAAATTGTTAAATCAGTTGCTTCAATTTCTTCAATTAATTGACTGTTCAAATCATACAAGTACAAGATTGTTTTGCCAGTATTATCTATTTTTTTAATCCTGTTTCCAAGATAATCATAAAAATAGAATTCCTGACTTCCATCTGGAAAATCTGCTTGTATTAACTGGTTATGAAAATTGTAATGGTATACATAACCAGCAGGATCTGTTTCTAAATTTCCAACATTGTCATAAGTAAAATCTATACCTATGTCAGAAGTGGATTTAAGCTGAACAGAATCTATATTTGAAGTTTCATATTCATAAGTATATGATCTTGAAACATCAGGTCTTTCATCATTGTAATCTACAACTAATGATTGCCTGTTTCCAAAATCATCATAAGAATATGTTTGATCACCAAGAACATTTGAATCAACATTCTTCACCCTATCTAAACGATCATACATAAAAGATGCAAATAAATCACCACTTTTATGAATAGTTTCTAGATTACCAATAACATCATAAGTATAAGATCTTTGAACAACTGCAGAACTAATGCTTGTTAACCAATTTCTTAAGTTATAAGAATAAGATGTTTCAATTCCATTTCCATAAGTAAACTGTTTAATAACCCCTGTATCTTCATATTCATAACCATCAACAATTATTCTATCTGAAGAATCATAAGCATAGTTTTTGTTATTATCAACATATACTCTTTCTAATTGTGAAAGAACATTATAATCATAACCAAGCATTTTTCCACTTGGATAAGTCATTGTTTTCAATCTTCCAGCATTATCATAAGTATAAACAGTTACATAATTAGCACCTTCAACTTCTCGATCTTCTTGAACAATCCTTCCACGTTGATCATATAAAAAATCAATTGATCCTTCTCCAAACAAATCTACTATTCTACAAAGTTTACCAATCGCATTTTCAGTATTTATACAAGGAGCATCTCCATCATAAAAATATTGGACATAAGTTACATTCTCTCCACCCATAACCCATTTAACTTTTGTAATTCTATTTAAGTTATCATATTCTCTAAAGATAGTTCTTCCTTCTCCATCAACTGATTTAATAACATTTCCACTAAGATCATATGTGAAAGTAGTTAATCCTGTGTCAGGATGATCTTCAGAAACTATTTGTCCTAATTTATTATAAGTATTTGTTGTCTCAAGAATTTCTCCACCATCAAGATAATTTCTTATTTTTTTCAATCTACCCATTAAATCATACTCATAAGTTGCTTTTGATTGATCGGCTCCTTGAAAGTCCTCAAGTATTTCTACAAGATTTCCAAATCTATCAGATTTTGTTTTAGTTGTAATTTGTCGTTCATTAGTTACAAAAGTATATGAATAAGCAGAATCATAATCATAACTAGTTGTAATATAATCAGTGAAACCATTATCAATTATTCCATCACAATCATTATCTAAACCATCATATACTTCTTCTGAACCCATGTTTGCGCCTTCACAAATTAAATTTCCGCTTGTACAAGAATAAGTTCCAGTAGTACAAACTCCTTCATTAGTTCCACAAACACCCCAATCAGCAGTTTCATCTATTTGACCATTACAATTATCATCCACTCCATTGCAAGCTTCTACAACTCCTGGATGAATTCCTGGATTCGCATCGTTACAATCAGTACAATAATCAGGATTACCACCCCAATAATTATCATCGTCATTATCAGTACATTGACTACATGGATCTTGACAAGGACAAGTTCCGTGAGGACCTGCAACTGTATAACCACAAACTCCACAAGGAGAATCAATACCACATTCATCACCTGGACCATCCCATTCATCTGCAAATACTGACAAGCTCATCAATAAAATAAAAATTACAATTAATCCAGATAATATTTTTGTTTTCATTGTACTACCTCCGCAGGATGTACTTCTAATACCCTTCCAAGAGGACTATGCTCATATACAGAAGTTGAAAATATGTTTGAACTAGTTGTTGGGAAATAAACTCCTTGAGTATTCTCCCTCACAGATTTCCATGCTTTTTCAACAATTGAAGAGTAATCGTAATAATCTGAATTTGATACTATCCATGAATTACTTGCTTCTTTTACTTGAGATTGCAATCCTCTACCCAAACCATCTGAAAAAGAAATTGCCTCTGCAATTTGTGTTCCATCTAATCTAGTTTTTGTTTTAATTATATTAGGATAACCAACACCTACGTTATCAACATAGAAATTAGCTCTTCCTTTATTAGCGCCGCTTCCGGCAATAATTAATATTCTTCCTGTGACAGCTTCATCCCATGTTTCTATTACAGCCCATTTTCTAACCCACTGATCTCTAGGTATATTATCATCAAAATAAGAGTTATCTTCCAAAATAGTATATCTATGACAATTTCCATCACAAGCACCATTTTCAGCAGGGTAAACATGTCTTGAAACACTCCAAGTGCCATCAATAGTTACACCGCTTGGAACATAAATCCAAGCTGAAACAACATATTTAGTGTTTGGTTCTAACTTATACAATTCAGTTCTAATTCCTGTAAAATCATTATTACCTGTTCCATCAACAACATGAACTGAATGAGTTCCGCCTTTGTATACATTATCAACTACTTCATAATAATCAGCAGCATCTTCCATGTGTTGAGTTTGCCAATGGTTAAATCCATCTTCAAAACCGCCATTTAATAAATCAACAGAGTTAAAGAAACCATATTCATATTCTACATCAGGAACAGTTCCAATAGGAACTAAATTCACATGACTGCCAGGTAACCAAGTTTCATCTAATCTACCAAGTTCATCATATCTGAAAAGAGTTGATTCGCCATTAGCATCAGTTATATGAGTCACTCTTCCAGCATTATCATCGTAGAAAGTTCTCATTGTATTTCCATTATCATTCTTAACACAAGTCATGAACAATCCAAGCACTTTATTACACTCACCATTTCCTGCGTTGGAAAAATAAGTTCGATCAACATGCCCATATGGATCTTGAACGGCTACAGGTCTTAAGAAAATATTATCATAAGCTTCTATTTCAGATAATTTTTGCCATTCTTCATCATAATAAGAATCGTCAATTGCACCTGTTTGACAAGAGAACATATCAGGATCACAACCATCAGACCAAACAAATTCTCTCTTTGGAAGATATAAATTTTCAGCATTTCTTGAACCTGGAACTTCATACACAGTATCTGATGCAGCTTCAATATTACCAATACCTGTTGCAGCACCATTATAAGTAATAGTTCTTTTCGGCGCAGTTAAAATATGATAATTTTCTCTATCGTAAAACATATTATAATCCTTTACAAATAATGTTTCAACAGTTTTAAGTTCACCATCAGAAGATAAGACTCGAGTATATCTTGGAACTCCATCTATATCATAATCCATAGTGTCTATTTTACTGTAAAAATCATCAGTATAAGATTCTTGTTTTAACAAATAAGAAGTACCTGCAAGAGTTTCTCCTCTATGAAAAGAAGCCTCATAAAATCCGTTTGTATCTGTAGAAACAATTTCCGAATACTCAGAATTTTCAGGATCAAACTCATAATCTTGAGGGTCTACTGCATCAAAATTATATGTTGAATAAGAACTTGCAATAGGCTCACCAACAAGATTTGCACCATCATACTGATTTGTTTCATAAACTAAACCATATTTGTGAATAGGAACTCTTGTATTCATTGAAATAGGATTCTCTAATAAATCACACACATCATTATCATTTGAATCTGCACATGGTTTTGTATCTATAGTGTTTTCAAAACGCCAAGTCTCACTAGTACCTGATTCTGATCCTCCACCATATATATGATAACAAAAGTTCTGCCATGGAAAGGTCCATCTTATTTTATCACTACAAGAACTTCCGCCTCCACCACAACTTTCTTGTTCTATATTATTAAATCTTAATCCAGACTGAACAACTGATTGCCAATTAGCAGAATCTTCTAAATCACCTCCTAATGCAGATGTGACACCATCTTTTGTACAGAAATATACTAAATTACCTTGATCTAAACAAGAACAGTCATGACCCCAATTTCCATTTGTAGGCGCACCATTATCATCTAAGACTATAGTTCCGCAAGCAGTATTAGGATCTCCTCCCGGACAAGTACCAGCAACTATTGCAGGTATAATATCTTGCTGTACTTTTGCTCTATTATGACACACAGGATCATAAATAGCGCTTGAACATCCGCCTGATTGAGTTTTTGTTTTTGATTTAAAAAAGAAAAGATAACCTGGAACAGTACTCTGAACTAAATATGTTTCACCTTCTTTAATAAGTAAATCATTAACATCATCATTCCCTATGCCTTCATCAATTACAAAGTCTGCACCAATAGGGAAAAAATTTGTTGAAGGATTACTTCCTTTTGAATCAGAATCTCCAGAAACAAAATTCTCAAATATTGTTGTTGGAGTATAGTAACCTTTTGCTGCAAGTGTTTCTCCACTAGTTGTTTCATATAAAGGAGTTGTAAATAGTGCTTCAGTTACACCTGTTTGTTGAGGACTATTTCCATAAGATAAAACTCTTGAGTAACCAACTGCTGGAACCCCTCCTCTAACATAAAGATCTTCATTTTCAGCTGAAAATTTTGCAAATAAACCATTAGAAGTATATTTTGGATATACAGGTTCTCCAGTTGCAACACCAGATGATTGACTGATAGTTCCTGAATTAAAACCGTCTGACTCAGCACCATTCAAAGCACTTATTGCTTTAGTATTGTACTCATAAGTCTGATCATAACACTGACCAAGACCATCACAATTAATCACTTTTTTAACTCTTAATCCGCCACCATAATGAGTATCTTCTTTTTCTATTCCTAAAGAATCAACTGCATCAGAATAATAATCATTCATTCTTGCATATCTGTCTTCTTCAAATTTCCACTCAGTTGTTCCACCTGTTGGCCATTTCACTTTTGTTAAAGACCAAGCATCAACAGTTGGATTTGGTTTTCCTTGGTGATTATGAATATTATCTTCATCAGTTGAAATATAATAATAGCCCCATCGATCATTTGCACCTTTAACATATTTAGGGTTAGCAATATTATTTTCATAACTAGAACTAATCTCACAACCATATGGTTCATTAAATACACATTGTATAGCAGAATCTATATTCTCACAAAAAGAATCAACATTATAAGTTCCGCCACAAAATGCTCCTGAACCGATAGGATAACCATCATCATCATAGTCCATATCAAAATCTTCTTCACAAGTATTTGGTGCGCCTGCACAATTAGAATCAAAAACTCCACAATTACCTGAAGCACTAGCTGCAGCAACGCAAACAGGTTCAATAAATGCCACTTCATTATTTGCATATTCAAATTCTATTGGAGGCATATCTTCCCAACTAGTACAAGTATTTCCAGACCAAGCATTACAAGTCCAATGAGTTAAAGATTTCAAAGTTAATCTTCCACATTCATCTTTATTAGCTTCAGAACATTGACCAATTGCATATTTAATATTATCTGGCGCGCCATAAGCCAAACTATAATCATACTCAAAAGTATATTTCTCTAATGGAATAAAATTAGTAGTTGTAGGATCAGTTACTATATCTCTTCTACTTAAAATAATCTCATCAAGTTTAGGTCTCATATCTAAATTACTAGGAGTACTAGTTCCTTCTTCAAAAGCTTCTCGACCATCATTTCTAAGAGTTAAATCTACTTTGAAATCTACTTTATGAGAATAAGTTTCAATTGAAGACAAGAATTGATATGTTTTAAAATTTCTTGAAACAAATTTGTTACCATTCGAATCAATACTATAATCATCATTCAAACCAAAATAAGCACTATCAACAGTTGTTCTTTGTGAATTTGATTGTGTGAATACTCCATTACTCAAAGGACGAACCAATGCTTCAGTCGGACAATCAGGATCAGTTTCAGGACTTGCCATATTACAATAATTAAATTTAACCCAAGAACCGTGATCTCCTGCATTAACTTGACCTATTGGACCTACATCTTGAAAAGATGCACCTGTAATAGCTGAAATACCCCATGCAGTAGTATAATCATCAGTAATATAAGTTGCAGTTCCATAAGGATCATTATCAGAATCTTTATACAAATTTGTTGGAAGACCTAAACCAAGATAATCTCCAGGATAAAGATTTGTCCAGGTAAACTCTGCGAATTGTTGTGAAGAGTCACCTTGTGAAGGAGTAAATCCTGCAATGTTTCTAGACACAAATTTTTCTACAACAGAATCAAAAATATGGTGGTTACCACTTGAATCAACAAATTCAAAACCATTTATTTCTCCACCATCAACATTAACATCAGTTATAATTCTTAAAGCAGAATCTGTTAACATAACATTAGTATAATCTTTTACATAACCCTTTGCATTAATTAAATCAGTTCCAGTTCCATAATCTATATCTAATAATCCTAAATAAGATGTTGGAATAAAAGCTTCTTGTTCAGAAACATCTTCACTTCTAAGAAGAACTAAAGGTCCAGAATAAGCTTTTGAACTAACTAAGTATGAATCAGGACTTGAAAAATCTGATTCTGCACTATTAGAAAATATAAAACCATCTTCGCTACCTGAATGAGAAGAACTAGCAGCCCGATCAATGTAAGCTCTCATTGCTTTTTGTTCTGCTCTTAAAGCAGAAATATCTCCCCTCATTGAAGCTTCATTTATAGCACCTGAAACACCTGATGATATAACTCCTGCACTAAAAGTTGACAAATAAGTTGTTCCACTGGCAGCAGTAGCAGTTAATGAAAGGCCACCTGTTGCAAAAGCAGCAGCAGCAGAAACAGCTATACCAACTGCAAGTTGAGTATTTGCTTTTCTTCTAGCTTCCTTAGCTTGAGACATTTGTTTCTTAAAAGAAGTTGTAGGATAAGTTGCTGGAAAATTAGAATCAACTCTGAAATTTTCTGTGTCAGGCAATGCATCATCTGGAACATTATTAACAGTTCTCATAATAGAATCAACACCTAAATCCCAACCTAAACCAACCCATGAAGCAGGTTGATCAAGTTTGACACCTGCTTGATAATTTAAAACAAGAGGATATGCTTCTCCTCCTGGTTGAGGAACATGAAACAATGGCAAAGACATAACCATATCGCCATTATAAGGATTAACATTTTGAACTTTTGAGTAATCCTGAAAAGCATATGCTTCTGGAGCTGCAAAAGCAGGCATTGGAATCATCGATAATAAAAAAATCATTAATATTGAAATTGAAGCAAATTTTTTCTTATTCATCTTGACATCACATCCTTAATTTTAGCAATTAGCTGTCCGTTTACACGAACATAATCAGTTACTTTAAGAGCGCTATTCATTTGAGAAAAAACTGCGTCAGGTAAATTAACATCATTAGAACCGGTAGTTAAAGTTGAAGAACTAGATACCACAGGCGAAGTAGTTTTTGTATCTTCAACAACAGTTTTAGTTGTGTCTTCAGTTTTAGTATCGGTTGCAACAGTTTTAGTATCTTCTACAACTTTTGTATCAGAACTTACTTTACCATCTAAAATTTTTAAAATCATAAAATCTTTAACAGTCACCTTTGTTGAGCCCATATTCACAGAACAATCAATTACAGAAGGATCTTTTTTAACAGTTTCAAACCATGCAAGGTAATCTTTAACCTCGATAGCGGTGTACACAGAGGACTTTGGGTTAAGATTAAAATTATTTAACACATTTCGGACAGATTGACTTACTTCATCAAAAGTATCAATGTCTGCTGGACAATCAATGGCTTTAGATTCAATTCCTTTAGAAACTGCTAATCCACCAATGTTCACATTGGAAACATTCAATCCAATTGCCAAAAAAGAAGCTAAGACAATCAGAACACCTAACATCTTAAAAGATTCAACTAACGGTCCTTTCTGTTTTATATCTCGAATTATTTTAATACACCTCGCCCTCTCCATAACTTTCGGATAAATACTATTTAAACTTTTCTATACAAAAATTGTTTTGAAAAACATACATAAACAAAACATAAACAACTTTTTCATTTTAAGGATTAGGAGAACCAAGATGATCAGAATGAAAAAACTCAACAGAATAAGCAAAAGAAAAAGGAACACACAATAAACATAACAATAATAAAAATAACTTATTCATATCAACAATCTCGGGCAAAACATTATTTAAAAGTTTCTATAACTCTACTCAAGAGTTGTCACGAATGTTTATAAAATTCTAAACTTATTTTCATTTGTAATGACGTCACTTATCAAGCTTGAAGGTATTTCTAAGACCATTGATAAAGTTCAAATCTTAAAAGATATTAGCTTTGAAATTAATAACGGAGAAATATTTGGAATCATTGGAAAAAATGGTGCTGGAAAGACTACTTTACTCAGAGTCCTAATTGGTTTTTACCATTATAATAAAGGAAAATATTCAATTTACAATGATAGCAAAATACCTTTAAACAAAACATTTTTGAAAAGCAATTTTGGTTTTGCAACACAAGAAAATTGTTTTTATGATGGATTAACTGTTTTTGAAAACATAAAATATTTTGGAAAAATGTATTTCTTAAACACTTCAATTTTACTTGGAAGAATAGAAGATGTTCTTGAATTAGTTGAACTTAAAAAACAAAGAAACACAATTGCAAAACACTTATCAAGTGGAATGAAAAGAAGACTAGATTTAGCCTGTGCACTAGTTCATTCACCGCATGTTTTAATATTGGACGAACCAACCGCCGAACTAGATCCTGTGGCTGCAAATCATATGTGGAAAACATTAAAAAATATCAACAAAGCAGGTACAACAATAATTCTTTCATCACATTTCTTAAACAGAGTAGATCATGTTTGTAATAGATTAGCAATTTTAGATGAAGGACAAATATTAGAAGTTGGAACTCCAAAAGAATTAAAAGAATTATATTCTGAAAATGAAGAAATAGTTTTAGAAACACACCCTGCAAATTACGACAGAATAATATCATACTTAAGAAGTGCGCAAGCACCAATCACAACAAGCATAATCAGAGATAACTCATTAGTAATATACACACAACAAACTTCAAAAACACTTCAATTTCTACTTCAAATAGTTGAATCTTTAAATGAAAAAATATTGGAACTAGAAGTTAATAAACCATCATTAAATGAAATATTTGAAAGAGTTACAAGAAAAAAAACTAATAACGATGCACAAAATAGACTAAAAACATTTGTTGATGAATCAATTGACAAATTTAAAAATTCACAATTAAGAAATAAATTGTTAGAAAACTATCCAGAAGAAATTGTTAATAAAGCTTTAAGAAAATGAAAAAACATCTAATGTCATTATGGGAAATGATCTTAAAACATTTCAAAATAATTATAAGATCAAAAATAACATTATTAACAATCTTAATGGGCCCATTATTAATAATATTTATAGTTGGAATGGCTTTTAATAATCAATCACTTCAAACTTTAAATGCGGGAATATATATTAATGACGGAACAAATTATACTAACACTAGTTTTGAAACAGAAAATCCTACAATACAAAAAATCTATGTATTACTAAATGAAAGTTTTTCAATAAATTATGAAACCTCAAAAGAATCATGCGTTCAAGAAGTTAAAAAAGGAAATTATCATGCATGCCTTGAAATACCTTCAGATATAAATCCTGAAAATCCATCAACAAATAATTACATAAATATCTACGTTGATTTCACACAAGTAAATTTAGCATACACACTTCTGGCAGAAATATCCGATAAAGTATCAATTGAAAGTAGAAGAGTCAGCACAGAACTCGCACAAAAATTAGTTGAAGAAATTTCAAACACTGAAAATACTATAAATAATGATCAAACAAAAATTTCAAGCGCACAAGGAAAACTAAGTACCATATCAACAGATTTAGATTCTGCAAAAACAAATTTAGATTCAATGAATTTAGAATTAGGCACAGGACTTGAAAACCTAGGATCTTTACCAGCAGCCGCAAATGAAGTTAGTAATGGAATTGAAGAACTAACAATTCTTTCAGACATGATACTTCAAGATTATGAATCAACCGCATTAGAACTTGAAAATAAACAAGAAACATATGATTCTGATTGTGATAATTCAACAAGTACTTACTGCGAAGAATTAGACGCAGAAATAAGCGAAGTTGAAAACAGATTATCAACATTATCAGATTATATAACTCACATAAACAATGAAACAAATTTTCAAGGAAAACTAACTATAATAAAAACAATCTCGCAACAAGCAGCAAACTCTGCAGGAGCTTTGGAAACAAATCTTGCACAAGCAGAATCTATAAAACAAAGTGCGATCAGAATAATAGATGAAAAATCATTAGCCATAAGTATGGCATCATTTGATTTAACAGAAGTGAACATAGATTTATCAAACCTTGTTTTGAGCTACGCAGAAATAGATATAAAAGATCCAAACAAAATAATTAATCCATTAAACATAGAAGTAAATACTGTTGCGAAAGAAGGAACTTTTTTAGATTACTCATTCCCATTATTAATAATTTTAGTAATTAGTTTCTTAGGAATATTACTTTCATCAAATATAATAATGATAGAAAAAAAATCAAGTGCATTTTTTAGAAACTATCTTACTCCAGTTAAAGAATCAATATTTTTGATAAGTGTATACGTCGTTATGATGGTTATAATGGTGGTAGATGTTTTTATAGTTATGCTTACAGCAACACTATTCTTTAATTTTAATACGTCATTAGCAAGTCTACCATCACTATTACCTGCAATAATTCTTATAGCATCAACATTCATTTTAATCGGAATGAGCATAGGATTTATATTCAAAGATGAAGAAGGCGCAACAATCACAAGTATTTTTGTTAGCACAATATTATTCTTATTTTCACCAATAATAATTCCACTTGAAAACATGTCTGCGTTACTAAGCGGAATAGCAAATTATAGTCCATTAGTTGCAGGAATGAATTTATTAAAAAAAATAATTTTATTTGAAGTTCCAATATCACAAATAGGATTTGAAATATTAATTCTCTCAATATACATAATTATCTTAATAGTATTAATGTTCTTAGCGCACGAAGTACATAAAAAAAGAATTTGAATATTTAAAAATAAAAAAAAATTATTTCTTAACTAACTGATTAATACCATATTGAGTGAACCCAACAACAATAGGCATTAAAACAAGCCAACTAATATAGCTCAAAAGAGGAACAAAATTACATGCCAAAGCAATAGCAATTAAAACTTTGCTAACAGCAGGCTCTTTATTTCTCAATTTAAGCTGAAAATTAATTCTATCAGCCAATCTCAACCAAAAAAAGAATATCCAATAAACGTTGAAAAATGGAATAAACATAAAACCAATAGCCTTACCAGTTCCAGGATCATTTAATTTTAATCTTGGAAAATATCCATGTTGAATACCATAAAAAATCAAACTAAAAAGTCTGAAAGTTATAATATCCAAAATTATTGCTGCCCAAACAGGAAACTTGAAAAACTCTTTATGCATTAAAGCAAACTTTTTTTCCTGTGGATTAAGCTTAGATATTTTAAAGCCATCAGAATATATTTCTTCCAATATACCCGGCCGAAATTTTTCGTTGTGTATATCCATAAACATGAAAAATAGTAGAGAGATTAATAAATCTTTTGCAAACAAAGAACAGAAAATAAAACAAAAATTATCCAACCATGTAACTCATTTGAATCAAATCACTATAAGTGGTCACGTTTCCAAGTACAAAAGTCTCAATAATCGCGCCAACAATAAGAACCAATATTGCTAAGAAAAATAACCAAACATTATAAGTGAAAACTTCATTAAAACGCTTGCTCTCAAATTTTTCAAGTAATACATCCTTTGAAATAACTCCCCCACTAATAGCCGCAAGAATATATGACAAAAGCTCAATAAACGCGTGTGGAAGAACAATTATTAAAACTAATAACAAATAAAATAAAGGATTTGCATCAGAAAAAACAGCTGCATTTCTAGCAGTAACTCCAAATATCGTACCCCACATACTAGCATTCCAAGTAATAAGAAAAATAGCTCCATCACCAGTTAATAAAGATATAAAAAATATAACAACTAAAACCCATAAATTATTAATCAGAATATCCATGAATAAAGGTTGCTGAAAAACAGCTTCTCCACCAACAGCAACACCTGCACCTCTCATTTCTAATTGTTCACGAAACAAATCATTAACTTGAAATGAAGGAAGTAAAAGTGCACTAATAGCATAAACAATAAATATACCCAGCGCAATAAATAAATAAACTTTTACAAAGTCTTTATTATCTTTGAATAATTCTTTAAAACTAAATTTTTTTTCTCGCTCTTCAAGCTTTTCTTCAATTGAAAAAAGTTTGTAAAGCTCTGGAAGAATTAATAATGAAGTAAAAGCAACTGCAACTAATGCAGGATCTTGTGGAAATAAAATACTTGCAATAAGAATTGCAATGATAGAATAACCAATTCCTAAAAGAAAACCATACTGGCTTTTTTTTTCAAGCCAATCTTCTGGAAATAAATGTTCTAAAACCATTTTTAATTACAAGATTGCTCATACTCCCATTTCAAACAAACTTTTTCTTTAGAAACAATCCAGTCAGAACAAACTTCATCATACATCGTTTTCATAGTACAATCATTAGCAGAAGTATAATCAGTGCAAATACTGTAAGGGACTAAATGATATTCAACACAAGTTTTAGAATTAACATATTCAAATAATGCGCAACTACGATCAGTTGAACAAGAAATAGGTTCTTTAACAGCCAAAGCACCTGCATTCGAATCAGTATTAGCAGCCATAATAGCAAGAACTGCTACAAATGAAACAAGAATAATCATTACACCATGATGCGGATGAGGTTCATGCTTCAAAGATTTCTTAACCATAAGAAAGAAAATATGAAGATTATTATTTAAATCTTTTGCTGAACAACAGACCAAGCATTCTCAAATACTTCATCCATTGAAAGATTAGATGTGTCAATAACTAAATTACAAAGATTTTCATTATAAGAATCAATGTCATAAATTTGTTTATATCTCAACCGGTCAGATTTAACTCTGTTATCAATAAAAAACATTGCTTCTTCAATTGATTTAAATTTTTCAGATTTACGATTATTCTCAAGAATTCTTTCAGATCGTTTACGCAAATCACCTTTTAAAAAAATATGAAAACCATTAGGCGCAAGATAATGAGCTATTTTAGCATCAAGAACTAAATTCTCACTTTTTTTAATGAGATCTTTAATTTTATCATCAACTTCAACATCAGTCCAAGATTCTTTTTCTCCAAGTTTATTAAACTCTGCAAGAGTCAGACCCATTTCAACTGCTTTTTGTTTTCGGATATCACCAACTGAAACAAAAGGATAATCTAGTTTCTTAGCTAAACGCCTAGCAAGAGTACTAATTCCAGAACCAGGTAAACCAGAGACAGTTATTATCATATTTTAAAAAAGAAGAAGATAGTTTTTATATTTTACTAAAGAAAACACACACACTGGACATATAAGCATTAATTTTATAAATCACCTATGTTTCTCATATAATACTTCTAATAGTAACGGGGTACAGCAATAATAGGAGGGATATACTATGGCAAACCACGATAATATACAACCAATTTTCATATTACCTGAAGATTCTAATAGAACAAGCGGTAAAGATGCTCAAAGAATGAACATAACAGCTGCAAAATTAGTTGCAGAAACAGTCAGAACAACTCTTGGTCCAAAAGGAATGGATAAAATGCTTGTTGATAGCATGGGTGACGTAATAGTTACAAACGATGGAGTTACAATTCTTGAAGAAATGAACATTGATCATCCAAGTGCAAAGATGATTGTAGAAATTGCAAAAACTCAAGAAAATGAAGTTGGAGATGGAACAACTACTGCAGTCGTCTTAGCAGGAGAACTTCTAAGAAGAGCAGAAGATCTTTTAGATCAAAAAATTCATCCAACAATAATTTCAAAAGGCTATAGATTGGGAGCAATAAAAGCACAAGAAGTTCTTAACGAGATGGCTGAAACAATTACAGAAAAAGATACTCAAATCTTAGAACAAATAGCAATTACCGCTATGACTGGTAAAGGCAGCGAGCATTCAAAAAATTATCTTGCAGAACTAACAGTTAAAGCAATAAATGGCATTACTAAAGATAATATTACAGATATATCAGATATAAAAATCGAAAAAAAAGTTGGCGGAGGAGTTGAAGATACTGAATTAATTCAAGGAGTTGTAATTGATAAAGAAAAAGTTCATACTGGAATGCCAAAAAAAGTTGAAGACGCAAAAATAGCATTAGTTGATTGCGCAATTGAAATTAAAAATACTGAAACAGATGCAAAAATAAGTATCACTGATCCTGAAAAAATGCAAGCATTTCTTGACATGGAAGAAAATATGTTGAGAAAAATGGTTGATAAAATTGTTAATTCAGGTGCGAATGTTTTATTCTGTCAAAAAGGCATTGATGATTTAGCCCAACACTTTTTAGCTAAGAAAGGAGTATTCGCAGTTAGAAGAGTTAAAAAAAGTGACATGGATTTATTAGAAAAAGCTACAGGCGCTAAAGTCATATCCAATATTGAAGATCTTTCAGCTTCAGATTTAGGAAAATCAGGAATTGTTGAGGAAGTAAAAATTGGATCTGAAGGAATGACTTATGTAAGAGAATGTAAAAGTGCAAGAGCAGTAACTATCTTAATTAAAGGCGGAACAGAACACGTAGTTGATGAAGTAAAAAGAGCTATGGAAGATGCTATTGGAGATGTGGCTGCAGCTTTAAAAAATAAGAAAGTTGTTGCAGGAGCAGGATCAACTGAGATTGAACTTGCCAGACAAATTAGAAAATATGCCGAGTCATTATCAGGAAGAGAACAATTAGCAGTTCAAGCTTTTGCTGATGCAATGGAAATAATTCCAAGAACACTTGCAGAAAATGCAGGTCTTGATCCAATTGATGTTCTAACAGATCTTAAATCAAAACATGATAATAAAATTAAGTGGGCAGGAATAAATGTTTTCACAGGCAAAGTTATGGATGCTTGGAAAGAAGGAGTTATTGAACCTTTAAAAATAAAAACTCAAGCAGTTAGTTCTGCTGCAGAAGTTGCATGCTTAATTCTTAGAATCGATGATGTAATCGCTGCAGGAAGTTCACCTAGACAACAAATGCCACCTGGAGGAATGGGTGGAATGGGATCTATGTAATAGCAAGAATATTATGAACTAAAGATTACAGAATAATTAATTTCTTTTTTGTAAAATTTTTATTTGTATAAACTTGAATTAATTAGAATGTCTGGTTCAACAACTAATCCAATTATATCAAACTCTTTTTTTATAGGTAATTTAATTATGCCTTGGTCTAACATAAATGCTTTTACTTCATCCACATATTTATCATGATCCATAGAGATAATTGGCGAGGTCATTATATTTTCTGCAACAATTGAAGAAAGATCTCCATTGGATGAAGAAATGGCTTTTATAATATCTCCAGAAGTAATTATACCTGCAGGAATACCATTATTTCTTACTATGACTGCGTCGCCTTTATAGAAAGATAATAAATGAGCAATTCTTTGAACTGATTCGTTTATGTCAGCATGAAATAATAGTCCATTTGTACGATTTTCAATAATAACATTTTCATCTTGAAACAATTAAATCACCATGTCTTAAAAGTATTTTTATAACATAATATGAAATATAAAGTATATATAATTTGTGATTGTTTCTATTTTTAAGTGGTATACACGAGAAAAACTCTCCCCATTAAAACCACTTATAAGTAGTTACAAAACGAAATATTTAAAAATAGACCTACATCAACAAATATAAAATGAAAACTCTAACTAAAATAGGATTAATAAGTCTTTTAATAGCAAGTATCGCTTCAACAGCAAGTGCAGACGAAGGATTAACAGGATATTTAAAATTACCATACAATATAGAACAACAAAATGTAATCCCAGAACCAAACGCATTTTACACTTTACCAGGAGGAATTAGTGGATATACATTCATAGATTTTGAAAAAGAATTCTATTTTGGAAAAAGTTTCTTAACAACTCAACCAAAAAAAGGAATAAGCATAAAAGGAGAATTTGTACACATAAACGAACCAATTACAGAAGCAGGAGTCGGATTTCAAACAGACATACCAACGCCAGGAGAAAGTTATGCAAATATTTATTTCTTGCCACAATGGACAACTCAAGGAAAAATGACTGCAGGATATTTCTTCCAAACAACACTTCCATTAGGAATTAATTTTAGCACATTTGGAAGTTGGGAAACATTGAAAAACAATCTTAAAAATCCACAATGGAGTTATGGAGAAATAGAAATTGGAAAAGATATAAAAACGCCATTGGGAACAATAACAGTAATTTATAATCCAATGCTATTATCTCAAGAAAACGGCGGACCAACTCCAATGCTAGAACATAGAGTAGGAATTAATTTACCATTCTAATTTTTTATTTTTTTGCATTAGCCCATAAAAACTCAAAATATTCTTTATGACTTTTAACAGCTTGCACATCATCAATTAAAACACCCACAGGAGTATCTGAAAAATATATTGTTACAAGTTTATCTTTAAAAATAAATGAATTAGTAGGAGATTTTAAATTGTCTACATATCTAAAATTAACAGTTGAAGCTTTAACATTCTTAAGATTACGATATTTAGAATTTAAAATTCCTCTAGAATTAACTAAGCCAAGAGATTTCTTTTTTGCTTGCCAAGAATAAAAAAAATCATCTCCTAAAACTAAATAAAGATTATTTCCCCCCTCAGTTATAACATCATAATCTCCAAAGTCAAGCATTTTAGTCATAAGCAATTTTACACCTTCAAAACCTTCATAAACATTTGACTTCTGATTCCACAAAGCATCAAAATAAGTTTTAAAAGTATTATAAGCGTCCTTTGAAATAATTTCAAAACAACGCATTTCTTTTTCCCAAAAAGTAAGCCACACTCTATCACCTTTCCACAAATTAATTTGAAAAGGTGCAGAAAATTCAGGAGATAAACTTTTAATAGCAGTAAGATTGAAATTTGCATCTCCAGATTTAATAACGCAATCTTTAATTAAAGGATAAGCTTCATGAGTAGTTAAAAATTTAACTTTTTTCTTTTGAATAATTCTTTTTTTATGAAAGCTATCAAGCCAATCATTCATTTTCTTATCTCTTAATTCTAAACTTGCCCCGAGAACATAATATTCATCGCCAGATTTTATAGACTCCAAAATTTGATCAAACTTAGCAGTTACAGAAGAAAAACCAATTGTAGTGCTAGTATCTTGATTCCACATAGAATTAAAATAGTCAATAAAGGATTTTCCAATATGTTCATTATCAATTGTTATAGTAGTGGGTTCTTTATCTTGAATTATTAACAAAGTTTTATTTTTAGAAGTAGTTATAGACACAGGAGTCTTAGATTTATAAGGCAGAAACTTAACTTCAGCATTATCATTTTTATTTCTATGATTAAAAATAAAAGAATCCATTCCTTGTTGAAATAAAATTTTAGTATCAACTTTCTTTTTTATCCTATATTTAGAAATTTCTTCAAAGAAATCTAAATATTTTTTCTGTCCATCTCCAAAACCAGCACCAATAGCCAAGTAGGGTTCGTTATTTTCTTTTAAATCATCAACAAAAGAAGTTATAGCATGTTTTAAACCATCAAAACCTTTCACAATAGAAGTATCTTGATTCCAAAACCGTTCAAAATAAACTCTATTGCTATCAGCAAGAACTTTATTCTCAGCAATCATAGCAGAAGGTTCACCAGTCAACATTAGACTAAGCACCTTATCTTTGAAAATCATTGTCACACCAGGATTCTCATAACCATCAACAAACTTAAACTGCGCAACAGATCTTTGTACAGAAAACTGATTTTTGTATTTTGTACCCATAATAAGTTTTGAAACAATTCCACGTTTAACTTTCTCATCTTGCCACCATTCAAAAAACTCAACCCCTAGAACATCAACTATTTTCGTTCCTTCTGCAAACCCAACATAATCACCAAAATCAAGAGATTCTTTAAGGGCGTTTCTTACACCTTCAGCACCTTCATAAACTCTAATTTTCTGATTCCATTGCATTTCAAACTGAACTCTAAAAGATTCAGCAACCTCCTTACTATCAATTGATATCAAAAGATTTTCTTCAGTTTCAGGAAAAATTAATACTCGGTCATTAAAAATATTAATTGCCGCAGGAGTTATTTGAGACATATATTTAATCTCAGAAAACACTGCACCTATTTGAGCATCATCTTTTGCGTTTTCATTAAATAAAGCCCTCATCAAAATATTTCGTTTTTTCCTTTCTTGACCAAATCTTAAAAAAAATCTATTCAACGCATCCGAACGTTTCGGAACCCCTGTTACTAACATTTCATCCCCATCTTTTAGCAAATCCAAAGCCGCATAAAACGCAGTTTCAACTCCTTTAATTCCTTTGTAAACTGTGGCTTCAGATTTATATTGTGAAAGAGTTCTTTTTAATTCCAATTCAGGAAGCATATTTTTCAAATCGTTTTTTTGTTTTCGAAGAGTTTTTTCTTTTTCTTCCACATAATCAAGAATTCGTTCTGGTGAAGCAGCTTCAAAATATTTTATACCAGATTTTATTATGAAACTAACCAACCCTTTTTGCATCAATCTATCAAGTATCTCATATATTTTAGAAGAGGATGCACCCGACTTATCTACAATCCGCCCAGTGGATGAACCCCCAAGCTCCAATAGGGCCAAATAAACATTAGTTTCAGTCTTTGTCAGGCCAATCTCCTCTAATATCTGAGTATTCATTAGAGGCTCTTAAGCATCAATCATTTAAATATTTATCTATTTCTCCCCCCTTAGGAGGGGGTAAAGTTTATATATTAAAGAGTACCTAATAGTAGTAACACAAATGAACAAAAGCAATTTAGATACAAAAACAAAAAAGAGGCGAAACAAAAATGAAATTATCAAACACAATACAAAAGAAAATTGATTCAGTAAAACAATTTTATAAAAGACATGAACTAGCAATAAAACTCAGCCCATATGTACTAGGAATGGGATTAATAATCGGAGGAGCAATATACTTAGATGTTACACACCTAGATACAACACCTGAAGAAAGAATTCAGAATGTAAAAAACTATATTGAAAAAAATAATACTCGGATGATATCTACATCTGAATATCCAGGATATTATTCAGAACACAAAATAGAAACATTCTACATAGATTATGAAAAAGATGGCACAGTAGATGAAAAAGTAACAGTACATCACTTAGGAAATAAAATGTTACAATTTGCTGAAAAAAGAAATCACCTAATTAGAAACGACAGTTTAGAAACAATATTTGACACAGATTCAACAAGAATAATGACTAGCACAGAAGCAGACAGCATAGATAATATTTATCAAACACTATTACAAATAAGAGGAGGAAATTAAAATGAAGACAATAAAAAAAATTGGATTAGTAGCATTAACATTATTAGCATTAGCATCACCAACATTAGCTCAAAATAATCTTAATGGATTTTTGAAAGGACAATACAATACTGAAACACACAAAGTAGAGCCGCAATTAAACACTTTTTACACTTTACCAGGAGGAATTAGTGGATATACATTCATAGATTTTAATGATGGAAACTACTTTGCAAAATCCATTCTAAAGAAAAACATAGGATATGGAATTAGCATTAGATCAGAAAATGTTAGTTCAAACGAAACATTTACCGCAACAGGAAACGGATTAGAAGCAAAAATACCATTCCTACCTGAAAATGTTTCAGTTTCAGCAAATTATTTGCCTATATGGATTGATAATGATGGAAAACAAATAGATAAACAAATAGCAGGTTTTGGATTCGAAGTTAAACTACCAGCAGGATTTACATTCTCAGGATTTGGAAACAAAAGTTTAACAAATGGTCAATGGGGTTATGGAGAACTAAATCTAAGTCACAACGCAGGACCTGTAAATATGACCTACAATCCACAACTAGTAAATGATGGAGATGGAAGTCCAGATTTAGTACATAGAATAGGAATAGAAATCCCTTTCAAATAACTAAAATAATTTTTTTCAATAATTTTTTATACTTTCTATCCATTTCATTTTCTTATGAGACTAATTTCTGATTTACACATTCATTCAAAATACAGTCGTGCATGTTCTAAAGATTTAACAATTGCAAACATAGAAAAATGGGCAAAGATAAAAGGTCTCGACTTAATGGGAACAGGAGATTTTACACATCCAGAATGGATAAAAGAATTAAAATTAAATTTAACAGATGATGAGACAGGAATTCTAAAAACAGAAACAGGATTTCCATTTGTTTTACAAACAGAAATCTCACTTATATATAGTCAAAACGAAAAAGGCAGAAGAGTACACAATGTAATTTTAGCACCAAATTTAGATGTTGTTGATCAAATTACAGAATACTTGAAAAAACACGGACGAGTTGATTATGATGGGAGACCAATATTTAAAATCCCATGTGACGAATTTGTTTATGAACTAAGAAAAATATCTAAAGATATTGAAGTTATACCCGCACACATTTGGACTCCATGGTTCAGTATGTTTGGATCAAAAAGCGGATTTGATTCTGTAAAAGAAGCATTCAAAGATCAAGAACAGCACATACATGCGCTAGAAACAGGTTTATCAAGCGACCCTCCAATGAACTGGAGATTAAGTCAGCTAGATAAATTTAACTTAGTTTCATTCTCAGATTCACACAGCTTTTGGCCTTGGAGACTTGGAAGAGAAGCAACAATTTTTGAATTAAAAAAACTAACCTATTCAAACTTATTAAAAACATTAAGAACAGGAAAAGGATTAACAGGAACTGTTGAAGTAAACCCCTCATATGGAAAATATCATTTTGATGGACATAGAACCTGCAACATTGTAATGAATCCAAAAGAAACAATCAAACACAAAAATATTTGTCCTGTATGTAAAAAACCACTAGTTATAGGAGTTGCATATAGAGTTGAACAATTAGCAGACAGACCAGAAGGATATCAAAAGCCAAATGCAAAACCATTTCACACATTAATTCCAATATCAGAAATTCTTTCAACAATGCTGAACAAAGCAGTAACAACTAAAACAGTTTGGCAAGAATACAATAAATTAATGAAACGATTCAAAACAGAATACAATATATTACTAAACGCGACAGAAGAACAACTAAAAGAAGAAATAAATCCAAAAATTGCAGATATAATTTTAAAAAATAGAACAGGCAATTTGACAGTAAAACCAGGTTATGATGGAGTTTATGGAGAATTAGAAATAGATGATGCCAAACAAGAAGAAATTGAACCAATAATTCCAAAACAAAGATCTTTAAAAGAATTCTAAAAAATTATAAAAAATAAAAAAATTATTGGACAACTAAAATGCCCGCAGTATTACACTCAACACATTCAAAATCAAAACTGCCTTTCTGGTTTGCTACAAAATCTATGTGTGTTGCAGCCACTCTTTCATAAAGACCGTAACCTTCCAAAGTAAATGTATATGGAGCTTCATTCATAAAAACAAATCTCACAGTGTCACCTTGGTTGACAATTATTGTATCAGGACTAAATGTTGCACCATTAAGTCTTACTTCAAATAATTTTGAATCTGAAGCAGTTTCAAACACTCCATCTTCATTTGAAGTCTCAATTGTTTGTGTTGCGCATCCAACTAATAAAAACATCAATGCAATTACAATTATTACTTTCATATTTATCACCTCATACAGGTATTTTGAACACAGGAGGCCTGTTAACATTGTTAACTGTTATTTCAACTAATTGTGAAACTTCTAATTCACCATCACTAACAGTAACAGTTACATTATGCACTCCCGCATCATCATATGTTGTTGTGTATGTTTCTGTTTCGAACCATCCTTCAATTAAGATTTCAAGTTCATCTCCTTCTCTATCATAAGCATCTATTGGAAGAGTTATCATAGAACCTTCATCAACAGATATTGGATCAATAAATTCTAAAACAGGTGCAGTGTTTTTAAGAGTTATAGTAACTGTGAATTCTTCCATAACTTCTGCTTCACCATCTGAAACAATAACATAAGATTCGTAAGTTCCAGCATCACCAAGTTCAGTTCTCCAAACGCCATTTTGTGAAAATTCATCTGAAAATTCAAATGTTAAATCATCAGAGTCAGCATCACTAGCATCAACTTCAAGAGTTATTTTATCTGTTTCTTCAACAGTTATACTTGCAATTGGAACTATTTGAGGAAGTCTATTTTTATTTATAACTTCAATAGACAATTTTTTTGTTGAAGATTTCATACCATCTGAAACAGTTATAGTTACTTCGTGAACTCCCGAATCATCATAATTTGCAACATAACTTGAAGAGTTCATCCAACCAGAATAAACAACAGTAATTTTATCACCCTCTAAATCAGTAACATCACAATCCAAATTAACCAATTCTGTTTCTTGGAATTTTAATGTTTCGGGACATTCAATAATAGGTGCTTTATTTGTTGGATTAACTATTATTAAAATATCTTCTGAAGTTGATAAGAAACCATCCGAAGCAGTTATAGTTACAACATAAGTTCCTGCATCTCCTTCAACAGTTTGCCACAAACCACTTTTGTTAAATGGTTTTGAAAAAGTATAAATTATCTTATCCCCATCAGGATCATATGCATTAGGTTTTAAAGATATAAGATCTCCTTCTTCTTTTTGTAATCGTACTAAAATATCAGAGTAAGGATCTTCTGGCTCCAAAGTTTGATCTCCAATCTCAATTTCAGGATTACCAACTATATCAATTACTTGATCTTCATTGTTTATTAAACCACCATCAGTTAAATTATTTGGCAGAATTTCGATTACTTCACCAGTTATTATTTCTCCTTGTCCAGACGGTTGACAACCAGCCAATAACAAAGTAGATAATAACAAGAAGATTAGGACTTTTTTAAACATTTTACCACCCTCATAGCTTTTCTAAATAATACAAATCTTACAGGAGAGGAGTAACTATATAAAGTTTTCTATTCTAAAGTAAAAACAAAAAGTTACTATTTCTACGAGAATTCAATTTCTCCATCTAAAAAAATTCCTTTATCCAATCTAACAGGACGCCACTTATCAACAACTAATTCTGCATTTAACCAATCAGCTAATTCTTCAGGATTACCAATAGTCGCACTTAAACCAATTATCTGAAGTTTTGGAAGAAGAGTTCGCATAGTAGTTATCAAAATTTCTAAAGTAGGACCTCTACTCGCATCATTTAAAAGATGAATTTCATCGAGAATTAAAACTTTCACCCTGGAAAGCCAATTAGATTTATGTCTTAACAAAGAATCAAGTTTTTCACTGGTTGTAATTATTAAACTATAATCTGACAAATAAGAATCTGCACTATCAATATCTCCTGAACTAATAGCTATTTTGAAATATTTATCATAATGCTTTTTAAAATCTTTAAACTTCTCAGAAGCAAGAGCTCTAAGCGGAACAACATAAATAGCCTTTCCCTTATCATGAAAAATCGAATTTAGAATTGCAAGCTCTCCGACTAAAGTTTTTCCACTGGCAGTAGGAGTACAAACAACCAAATTTTTATCTTCAAATAAACCCTTATTAATACTTTTAACCTGACTTGGCCTAAGCTCTTCAAAACCCCTCTGTTCAAGAATAGAATAAACTTTTTCAGGAATTTTATTTTTAAGTTTCTCCAACTTCATAAAGTAATAGAAAAAATTTATGTTTAAAAAATTAGTGTTAAAAAAAAAAACTATGCTGCATACAAAAATAAATGTTTAGGATTAACTAATAAACCTTTTTGAGAATCAGTTATTTTTACAGAAGGCTCATACTCAAGCAATTTTTGAAGGTTAGTTTGATTAATGTGAAAATGTCGGGGTTTTTTATCAGAATGATAATAAGGAATTTCAAGACCTAAAACATCAAGAACTCTTTTAAATTCAGGAATAACTCTTTGAGAAGAATCATTTAATTGTAATAAAACACGCTCATCTCTTTGACCAATATTTGCACGTCCAGCAATCATACCCATTAAATAAGCTTCATTTGCTTGAATTGGAGAAACATCCTCAGTAGTTAAATATTCAACTAATAAAGATTGAAAAATACCTTCTTCATTAAATAAACCAACTGTATCACGCAAATACTCAAAATGACCTTGATAACCAATTGACAAAACAACATCAGTCCAAGAATAATCTTTTTTAGAAACATTTCTTTCTCTTTCAACAGTTCGTGTTCTAACATTTAAATTAAAAGAATCTTCAATCATACATTCAAGCACATTTTCATAAAAAGGAACATCATCTGATTGACCGTGAAGAATAAATGATTCAGAACTTAAATAAGGGTTTCCATCAGATCTATAAACACCCATTAAAAATAATTCTCGCACACCAAAAGGAAAAGGAGTTTTCAAACCAACTCTTTGATCATGTCTAGAATAATCAAGACCTAAAACACATTTTTTTTCATTAAACATATTTAAAGTAAAATCAGAATCTAGATTTTGCATTATCTCTTGACGAAGTAAAGACATATTTGTGACACCCTCACTTTTTTTTTGAGGATGATGTTTATAAGCTCTAGAAATAGTACTCCCAATTCGCCTAGTATCTTTATAAGGACTATCCCATTTAGTAGCCAGCGCAGCAATCTTCTGAGAAGTAATTGCAGAAAGTGCAACATGTGTAGGAACTCCGGGAATACCAACACGTCTAAACAAAACTTCTGCAGCAAGTCTCACTCGTTCCATTAAAGTTTCGCCTTCATTTATTATTCTAAAATCATGACCTGAAAATCCATAGGTGTCCCTAAATAATTGCTGAGATTCTCTCTTTGAAACATGCATCAAATTTTTATGAAGTTCATCTGGAGGAGCCATCACCAGTCAGGATTTCGTCTTATTTAAAACTCTTTCCAAAATATTTAAATAATACCGAGGATAAATAATCATGAGAGGTGTAGATATGTTTAGAAAGGGACAGGCAGCATTAGAATTCTTAATGACTTATGGTTGGGCCATACTTGTAGTAATTGCAGGAATTTCAGCACTATCATATTTTGGAATTTTAGATATGGGATCAGTTCTACCAGCAAGATGTTCATTCCCTGCAGGCATAGATTGTGTCGGAACAGCAGTAATTGATGCAGATACAAACACAGTTTTATTTGAAATTCAAAACGTATATGGACTTCCAATAAATATAACTACTGCAAGCATAACAAGCAATGAATGTGGAAGCCCAATACTAACTTCTTGCTCAGGAGATGGTTGCAGTGATTTCTCACAAAATAGTGGATTTGAAAATTATGAACATGGTTTAATAAAAATTGTCTGTAGCAATGGAATGGATGCAGGAAGAGTCAATCTTGCAGTTAAAATAAATTATAAAGATATTACTAATAATGTATCCTTAGCTACAAAAGGAAGTATAAGAGGCAATGCAAACTAATGAAAGAACTAAACAATCTTAAACAAATATCTAATAATATTCGTAAAGATATTATTAAAATGGTTTCAGAAGCAAGATCAGGACATCCAGCGGGTGCGCTTGGAATGGCAGATATATTCACAGTTCTATATTTTAACATTATGAATTACGATCCAAAAAAACCTTTTTGGGAAGATAGAGATAGATTAATTTTATCAAATGGCCATATATGCGCAGTAAGATATGCTGCAATGGCAAGAGCAGGTTTTTTCCCAATAAAAGAAATGCTCACATTTAGAAAATTTAACAGCAGATTACAAGGACATCCTAGCTTGAAAGATTTACCAGGAGTTGATGCAAGTTCAGGTTCACTCGGTCAAGGATTAAGTATTGCTGTTGGAATGGCTTTAGCTGCCAAACTTGATAAAAAAGATTACAAAATTTATTGTGTTATAAGTGATGGAGAATTAGATGAAGGAAGTACCTGGGAAGCAATTAACGCAGCCAATAAATGGAAACTTGACAATTTAATAATGATCATTGATAGAAACAATATTCAAATTAGTGGAAAAACAGAAAATGTGTGGCCACTTGAACCATTAAAGAAAAAGCTTGAAGCATTTAATTGGGAAGCAATTAAAATTGATGGAAATAATATTGAATCAATTATCGCAGGATTCGAAAGAATAAAACATTTTACAAATAAACCAAAAGTCATAATTGCAAATACCATTCCTGGAAAAGGAGTTTCATTTATGGAAAATGACTCTAGTTGGCACGGAAAAGTTCCAAGTCATGCAGAAACACAAATTGCTTTGAAAGAATTAGAAAATGATTAATAAAGAATTAAAATCGACCAGACAAGGGTATGGAGAAGCACTATTAGATTTAGGTACAGAAAATAAAATAGTAGTTCTTACAGCAGATTTAGCAGAAAGCACTAAAACAAATTTATTTGCAAAAAAATATCCTGAAAGATTTTTTCAAAGTGGAGTTGCAGAAGCTAATATGATCGGTATGGCAGCAGGATTAGCTTTATCTGGAAAAATTTCTTTTGTGTCTTCATTTGCAGCATTTATTCCAAATAGAGCGCTAGATCAAATTAGAGTTAGTGTTTGTTACAATAACGCGAATGTAAAACTTGCAAGCACACACGCAGGTTTAACTGTTGGAGAAGATGGAGCAACACATCAAGCACTAGAAGATATCGCGATTATGAGATCACTTCCTAATATGACAGTTGTAGTTCCTTGTGATTATGAAGAAGCAAAAAAAGCAACAATTCAAACAGCAAATTTGAAAGGGCCAGTCTATTTAAGATTAGGAAGAAATAATCTTCCAATAATAACTGGCGAAAGAACCCCCTTTCATATTGGTAAAGCAGAATATTTTAAGAAAGGAGAAGATGTAACAATCATTGCATGCGGGATAATGGTTTCCAAAGCTATGCAAGCAGCAGAGGAATTATTAAAAGAAAATATTCATGCAGAAGTAATTAACTGTCATACAATAAAACCAATTGACTTTGAAAAAATTATTAATTCATCTAAAAAAACTGGTTGTGTAGTTACAGCCGAAGAACACCAAAAATTTGGTGGTTTAGGAAGTGCAGTTTCTGAAATTTTAGCTAAATCAAATCCTGTTCCTGTTGAATTTGTCGCAGTAAATGATGTCTTTGGAGAGAGTGGAAAATCTGATGAATTATTAGAAAAACATAGTTTAACTTCTCAAGCAATTATTTTAGCTGCAAAAAAAGTTATGAAAAGGAAAAAGAATAAATAAGAAAAGATTATTCTAAAATACTAGGGATTGATAATATGAAAACTATTTTAGTTGATGCGTGGAACACATTTGTTACAAAAGAAGGAATGTTTCAAGAATTAAAAGAACTTTTAGATACATTTGAAAATAAAAAAATTATTCTTACAAATGCGAATGATGAAGAAAAAATAACTTATGGCATAGTAAATATGCCTTATGAAGTTTTCACACTCGCACATAATCCAAATAAAACAGAACCAGAATTCTATAAAAAAATGCTTGAACACTTTGGATTAACTGTTGAAGAAGTTATTTACTTTGAACATAATGAAGGTGCAGTTGCAAGCGCTAAATCTGTTGGAATAAATGTTTATCATTATGATAAAGATAAAAAAGATTTAGTTGCCTTAAAAAAATTCTTAGAAAAAAATATCTAGTAATTACCAAGTAGTAGTAAATAATGAGAAACTTTAAAAATAGATAACTTTTACACTCTATAAAATGACTCAAATATTTGCATTTTCGGGATATGTTGATAACAAACCAGTTCTATTTGCTGGCGCAGATGGAGAAGGCACAATAGATGGAAGAGAAAAAGATTCAACAATTCAAAAACTATTTGTCGTAGGAGATTACTTCTTAATGGGAACTGGTTCATGGAATTTAGTTGCAGAAACAGCCGTAGCTATGATGCAAGAAGCAGAAAAAATAACTTCAACAAAAGAATTAACTGAAAAAGTGTTTGAATATGGACAAAGATTCACAGATAAAGACACAAGAATAAAGCAAGGAAAAATGTTTCTCACAAAAACTCCTGCAAGCGGATTAGATTTCATAATTGCAGGTAAAAATTCTGAAAAAACAGGGTTTGATATATATAAAGCAGATATTAATGGATTCGGTTTTACATTTAACAGAAATCTACACATACATGAAATGGATGCAACAAAATTCGAAGGAGGAATTGATCTATTTGAAAGAACTGCATTATCAGGATCAGGTACAGCAGGATCAGGCCCAATACTTGAAGCAATTCACAGTAGAAGTTCTGAAGGAATAGGTGCACTAGTGAAAATTCCAAAAACAGAATCAGACGCAGCATACAATATGTTATTACATACATATATTGCAGTAGCAGGTGCAACAGCACAAGGAGTAAACTCACAAGTACAGTACGGCTTTATGACTCTGGATAATGGATTGACAACATTATATCCAACAGAAACAACATTTTTAGACATGGCAACTAATGGAGAAGTTACAATGTCAAGCTCTATGATGAAAGCATATCTAAGAAATTTGTTTAAAACAGATATAACTAATGAAAATTTATTTGATCAAAAAGAAAACGCAGATAAAATTCATGCAAGATTCACAACAAGTCTGAGACATCTAAGAAATTATGGACAAGAAACAGTTCAAATGAGTACTTGGATGGGAAACGTTCTTGGAAGACAAAATCAAAAAGATTATAATCCTGCAACAGCTCAAGAACTAATAACTGTAACATCAAGAAGATTTCATCAAATTGGAGCTGAAATTCATAAATTTACACAAGATCTTATCAAAAGAGGACCAGTTCTAAATAAATACGCACGTTAAAATGTCTGGCTTATACAACGCGTTGAACATGAAATTCAAAGATTAAAACACACTGGACTTTACAAAATAAAAGTTCATTCTTATAATGAAGTGTGCCCTCAAACACAAGAAACAAAAAAATGCTCAGAGAATAATTATTTTCCAAAGTTTTCTTCAATTTGTTTAACTTTATCCAATCTTCGCTTATGTCTGCCCCCTTCAAATTCTGCATTCAACCAAGCATCAACAATGTCTTTAATATCTTCTGGCTTATCAAACCAACCGCTCAACACAAGAATATTGGCATCTGTATGAACTTTACTTAATCTTGCTTCTTCTTTATTATAACAAAGTGCAGCACGAATACCTTTAACTTTATTAGCCGCAATAGAATCACCAATACCACTACCACAAAGAAGAATACCTCTTTCACCAGTTTCAATAACTTTATTAGCAACTTTTAAAGCAGAATCAGGATAATCATCACCATCAACAAACTCGGAAGTTAAATCTTCAAACTCAACATTTTCCTGTTTTAAAATTTCTTTAACTTCTTCCTTTAATTTAAAACCAGCATGGTCAGATCCAATAAATAACATAGACCATATTCTAAAGAGGAAGTATAAAAATATTTTGATAGTTCTTAGATAGTAGTAGAAGTAAAGATTTATAAAAAAGACATTTTTACCAATCACATGAGCATAGTTGAAGCAATTATGGAAGAAACAATAGCCAAAAGCGAAGGCTATAAAATAACATCTACAGAAACAATATTAGGAAGAGATGTTAAAGATATTGCACGAAATATATATTTTTTTCTTACAACAAGACACCCTCAAATATTAGGTGAAGTGGCAGGAGTTGTATTTGATTATTCGACAGGTCTTAACAATTCTCCAGGATTTAATCAGAATCATACAAATAAAAAAATTGTATTTCAAGGACAATTAGAAAAAAATGTAAATGTATTATCAGAACAAATCTCAAAATTTCAACAAGAAGGAAGATTTAGCACAGATAACATGGGCGAAATTATTTATGGCCACACACAACTAACAATCAGACTATTTGAATATGGACATACAAGAGAAGACACAATTTATCATATGACCGATATAAAAGATAGATGTTGCGAAGCAGGATGGGGATATACAAGAGCCCACATAAAAGCAGGAGCATTAGTAGGTTGGAAAGCAACTAGAAAAATACTTGGACCAGTTCTACCTAAGGCATATAAAACTTGGGCAAAAAGAAAAATTATTGAAACGCTAGAAGTAATAAAAAGAATAGAAAGAAAACCACTATATGTTGTTTTAAAAAAACTTGAAAAAATCAAACCTGAATTAGATACAACAATAACTGTGATAAAACACAAATAATTCTAAATACTTTTAAATAACATTCAATTAACAAATATATGAGCTTAAATATTTTCTTTAATGAATGGGAATTTGATGTTAAAAAAGGTTGTATTGAAGAATTTGTTAAACTTAATGGTTATGAAGGAACATGGCATCAATTTTTTCTTGAAAGTGAACAACTTCTAGGATACGCATTAAGAAAACCAACCAACCATAATAAAACTTTTGGAACAGTTGAAATGTGGAAATCTGAAGAAGGATTTAAAACATATATTGCTCGAGAAAAAGAAAGATATGATGCGCTTTGCGCTGCAAACGCACAATTATATGATAATTCTAGAAGAGTTGTTGTTAGTAAAAAATTCGCAAGACAATTTGTTAATTGGACAAGAATACAAGAGATTAATCCAATTCAACATGTAAACAAGGAAAGTTATAAATAATACTATTTCTAAATATACCTTATGAACAATCCAAATGAATTATTTGACGTCATTAATAAAGACGACAAAGTAATTGGTAAAGCAACAAGATCAATTTGTCATAAATACAGCTTATTGCATAGAAGTTCTAAAGTTTTAACTTTTAAAGATAAAAGCTTTCAAGAAGTTCTATTACAAAAGAAAAGTGGTGAAAGCGAATTAAACCCTCATAAAATTTGTTTACCAGGCGGACACGTTGATTCAGATGAATCTTATGACAAAGCCATGAAAAGAGAAGATATTGAAGAGATGTATGATTTTAAAAATCCTAATAAAAAATTGGAATTTGAAAAACTTTTCAAAATAGAAACTTCAAGTAAAAAAGATAAAAGATATACCATGGTGTATAGAGATATAGATCCAGGACCATTTGAAGTTGACAGTCACGAAGTAGAAAGCTATACATTTGTAAAAATAAATAAAGTTTTGAAAGACATAAAAGATAATCCTAGAAAATATACTATCTCGTGCAGATTAATTTTAGAAGCATATGCAAAAAAGTTTCTATAGATTTAAAGACTTATATTTCTAAAAAAAAAACTAATCCATAGAAAAATATTCATACTGTTGATCTAAATAAACTCTATCTTCAGAAGTGAGTTTTTTAGCATAGTTAAAATCAGACGCAATAATACCATTTCTAACTAAATGATTCTTTGCAGAAGCAATGTCACATCTGCCACTAGGTAAACCTTTCCAAATGTTTTCATATTCAACAAATTTTGAATGCAATCGAGCTAAAGTATCAAGAGTTCCTTCTCTCATAATCCATGCTTTAAGCCAATGTTCTGGAAAAATATTTCCTGGGCAAGTAATAACTCCATCAGGAAGTTTTTCTTCTAAATCAGCAGTGTTTGTAAAATCAATTTTAAACATGTCTAAAGCACTTCCAATATATAATCCTCTACTCGAATTATACAATGCGCCAGCATAATCATGAAATGAATCTATATTAGTTGTGACTTTCACACCTGCAAACTCAGGCCAAATTCTGAAAGCATTAATTGTTGTTGGCGGCAAAGTTTCATTTCCATCAATTGCAGTTTCTGGATTAACATACAAATAAAAAGGCTTTCCAGGAGCATTGTTTCTTAAAATTCGCATTGAATCTTGATGAGAATGTGGAACTGAAGATGGTTGTAATACTAATCCATCAACTCCTAATTTGTTAACATAAGTAGAATAAGTTGCAACTTCTGCAATGTTTTTTCCATTCACACCCATTACAAGAGTAACATCTTCTCCAGAAGCCAATTTCAATTCTTTAACAATTCCTGCAACGCCTTTCATTGCAGCCATTCTAACATCAAAAGGTAAGAATTTGTATTCACCGCTATAACCAAATGCAAAAAAAGTTGTTATACCTCTTTCAACAAGGTTTTCAACCAAGTGTCTTTGACTTTGCTCATCAAAACGCCCATCTTCTTTTAGAGTTGTTAATAATGGAACAATAACCCCATTCATATGTTGAGTCATACATTAACGTAATTTAAAGTTTTATTTAAAGATATACCCAAAACATATTTATATTATAAGTTAAATCATTTTTTCATAAAAAAAGTTATCAAAACAAAAGGTGAATAATGATAAAAGTTTCAGCGTCGGTTCTTGGAGAAGGATTTTCACAAGAAGCAGTTGATAGTGTTAAAACTGCTGATATGCTACAACTAGATATTCTTGATGGCAGATTCACACCAGAAACATCTGTATGGGCAGATATTGTTGACCTTTTAAAAACAGATTTGCCAAAAGATGTTCATTTAATGACTATGAACCCTGAAGAGCATATACAAGAATTTATTGATGCAGGAGCCGCACGTATTGCATTTCATATTGAAGGAACTGAATTTCCAGAATCTGCAATTGGACAAATTCAAGGTGCAGGACTAAAAGCGGGAATTGCAATTAAACCAGAAACACCAGTTAGAAGAATTGAAGAATATCTTGAAATGATTGATTATGTTTTAATTATGACAATCCATCCTGGCGCAAGCGGAAGAAAATTTATGCCCGAAGTTCTTGAAAAAGTTCGTTATATTCATGCAATGTATCCACATGTAGAAATTGAAGTTGATGGCGGAATAAATGCAGAAACAGGCAAGATGGCCGCAGATATGGGCGCAGATATTTTAGTCTCAGATTCATTTATACACAATGGAAATACAGAAGAAAATATTGAAATTCTAAAAAATGTTTAAAATGAACATTTTTAATTAAAACATCTTCGGAAATTTACAAGAAGTTGCTAAGAGGAAAAATATTTCTATCAATGAAAGAATGTGACAAAAAGCAGATAGTATGAATTTTGAAATAATTTTATTTAAAGAATAATAAAAAAGAAAAAAAAGAGAGTAGGATGCCTTCCATACTCCCTAACGTTTGTTGCCATAATAGAAAATATCTTCTATCTTCACATCCGCAGATGTATAATGGCCTTGTTTTTCATAGTAGGGTTTTTGTGTTTGGGGGGTTTGGCTTTGTTCGTTAGAAATCTTTGTTTTAGGTTCTTGGGTTTGTAAACATTCTTGTTGGACAGATTCTTGTCTCAGTTCTTGGCTTTGTTCGGGAATTGGACTAGGTTGGGAATTTTGCGGGAACTCATTCCTTTGTTGAAGAACTGAAACTGTTTTTAATAAATCGGAAATTTGACCATGTAAATTAACTATAGTATGAGACATTTCTTCCATACGAGTGTTAGTCGATTGTTTAAATCTTTCAAAACTAGAATTAAGATCAGAAATCAGGTGGTCTTCGTTTGGAAAGATTGTGCTCTCTGTTTGTTGGTCATCAGTCATAAGAACTAATTTTGCGCCTTCGATGGCTTGCTCTGTATCTTCAAAGAATCCAAACTTCTTTAACTCTTGGGACATAGCATTTATTCTTTGTATTCTTTCAATATCATCCATTGGGAACTCACAATATATCATAACACACGTACTTTATAAATCTTTCTATACTGGTGTATATATTTTGTATACTAGAATACCCCTACTTTCTGCAAATATGATCAAATAAATAAACAAAACAATCAATAATTTATCCTGTAATAAACTCGCCTATTACCTTTACCTTTATTATCAGATTTCAAAAATTCCAAAGATCCAATTTCAGAAGTGTTATGAACATGAGTTCCTCCATCTGCCTGAGTATCAAAATCTCCAATAGATACAATTCGTAAAGTCGCAATATTAGGAGGTAAAACCCCTGCTAATTTAACCATTGAAGGAATTTTTAAAGCGTCTTCTCGAGGCATATAAGCAATAGAAACATCTAAATTTCGTTTAAGAATTTCATTAGCTCTTTGAACATATTCAATCATTTTCTCACCATTATAATCTTCAAGGTTAAAATCAATCCTATTCTTATCAACACCCAATTGATTTCCTGAAATTAAAGCGCCAGTTTCTTCATGAATCAAAGTACTAAGAACATGAGAAGAAGTATGTGCTTGCATTAATTTATAACGTCGCTCCCAATCTATTATACAATGAACTTTATCGCCTTTGTTCAACCCAGAATGATCAATTTCATGACTAATCTCGCCATCAAATTTACCTACAAAAACAACTTTAAATTTTTCACCATCTTTTACCAAAATACCTTCATCATTTGGTTGACCACCAGAACTAGGATAAAAAGCAGTTTGATCAAGAATAATAAATTTATCATCTTTAACAGAAGTTACAACTGCATCAAACTCTTTCAAATAAGAATCATCTAAATACAAAACTTTAGCCATAAAAACACCCCTCTACAAATCAAGTTCTTTGTCTTGAATATAATTTTTTTTAAATTTTAAAGCAAGAAATGCTTTTTGAAGCTCTTTCCCAAGATAAGCAGCATGTTGATAATTAGTTATCCAACCATCATTAATTATTTTATAATATATATCCTCTGGAGAAAAACCAAAATAATCCCCTAGAACTTCTTGTTTATCAGTAAATTTGCCATCAAAATGCTCTGGCTGAACTTTAACAACTCTAACTTCAACAGAATCATTGTCTTCATTAACTCTAATTAAAGTATAAGACTTAGAATCCATATCCCAAGCATCTTTACTCCTGGAAGGAGCCTTAATCCAATCACCCATAATAAACTCTAATTAAAAACGATATAAAAGTGTTTCGAAAAAACAAATTATTTTGAAGTAAAATTAATTATTAAGAAAAACATCAAAGAAAAACACAATATCAACACCTTCATAACAATATTAGCAATTCTAAAACCACCTCCTGTTTTTTGACGAGTATTTATTATTAGAGAAAAAACAATCATTGCAGTTGCAAGCAACCAAACAACATTACCAACCAGTGGCCTTGAATAAGCTAAAACTAACCCTATCATAGTCAAGAACATCCCTGCAAATAATAATAAAGTATTCAAAACTCCAAGAGCTTCTTTTTTAAAATCAGGATTAAAAATTTTCTCAGACATGAAAGTATCAAACTTACATCATTAATAAAAGTTTCTTTAATAAAGAGTTTTAAAGTAGCCCCTCCTCCCCCCAAAAAAAAAGATTCAGCGACAACAAACACATTCAAAACTGTGTTTTTGTCACTATATAATGAAAACATTAATAAATAGAAACTTATTCTATAGAGTTCCAATGGTAGAAAAAATACTTATTACAGCTGCACTCCCATATATAAATAACGTTCCACACATGGGACACATCGTAGGATCACATCTTCCCGCAGACATACAGTACAGACATGCAATCGCGACAGGAAAAGATGCAATATTCATAGGAGGATCAGATCAACACGGAACACCTGCTGTAATGGCTGCAAAACAATTAGGCGTGGAAACACAAGATTTAGTTGACAAATTACATGAAGTTCATAAAAAAGTGTATGCAAAACTAAATATTGCATATACAAACTATTCTAATACTGCAAATCCAAATCATCATCAATTTGTTCAAGAATTCTTTGAAACAATACACCGAAAAGGATTCACGAGTACAGAAAAAAGAGACATGTACTATTGTGAAAACGAACAAATGTTTCTACCTGACAGATATGTAATTGGAACATGTCCAACATGCAATTATGAAGCTGCAAATGCAGATCAATGTGAAGAATGCGCAACAGTGCTATCAACAGGAGATCTAATAGATCCAACATGTTATTCTTGTGGTGAAGAATCACATTTTAAAGAAACAGAACATGTAATGATACAATTAGGGCAATTAACAGATACAATTGATTCATGGGTTGAAAGTAATAAAGATAACTGGAGACCGCACGTTTACAGTGAAGCAAAAAGATGGATAAATGAAGGTTTAAAAAGCAGATCTATAACTAGAGATATGGACTGGGGAGTGAAAGTTCCTTTAGAAGGGTTTAATGATAAAGTCTTCTACGTGTGGTTTGATGCATTACTAGGATATGCTAGCTTCACACAAGAACTAGGACAAGAAGTATTTGAAAGCTATTGGAAAAATCCGGATGCACAAATAATGCATTTTTTGGGAAAAGATAATGTTCCATTTCACACAATCTTTTGGACAGGAATGCTCCAAGCACATGGAGAATTAAACCTTCCAAGCAGCATTATAGGTTATAACTATTTAAATTTTGAAGGACAAAAGTTTTCAAAAAGTAAAGGAGTAGGAGTGTTTTGTTCAAATTTATTAACATCAGACATAAACATAGATTCATTAAGATCATATCTGACAACTGTGCTGCCTGAGAATAGAGATTCTGATTTTAAATGGGACTCATATCAAGCAGTCACAAATAATGAACTATTAGGAAAAATAGGTAATTTCTTCAATAGAACTCTTAATTTTACTTGGAAAAATTTTAATGGAAATTTAAACGGCGCAACAACAAATCCCCAAGACATGGCAGATATAAGTTTAGTAAGTAAAATACATGAAATGCCTGGTAAAATAAGCACATTATTTGAACAATCAAAATTCAGAGACGCCTACAAACTAGTATTAGAATATGCATCAGAAGGAAATAGATATTTAGAAAGAAAATCACCATGGAAAACAATAAAAACAAATCCTGAAAAAGCAAAACACGCATTATATTTAGCATTACAACTAGCAAAATCATTAACAATAGTCGCAAATCCAATCTTACCTGAAACAATGAATCAAGTTTGGACAGAACAACTAGGATTAGAAGGAACTCCTGGAGATGCAGGAAGATGGGCTGAAGCAACAAAATTAAATTTACCAAGCAATCACCCCATACATCAACCAACTCATTTATATGAAAAAATTACTGATGAGAGACTTGAACAATTAAGAACAGAACTCTCAAAACCACATTCATTAGAACAAATTGTGAAAGAATAAAATGAACCTGGACAAAATAAATAATTAT
>ERZ889078.451-NODE-451-length-37166-cov-7.229716_pt1 | contig 37166 bp, 24 predicted proteins | sample MGYA00521266_ERZ889078 | MGnify/ENA primary metagenome ERZ889078 (study PRJEB32303, sample SAMEA104408618) | aquatic metagenome | biome: Brackish water; feature: Pelagic; material: water | place: Baltic Sea | collected 2014-06-16T06:34:00 | depth 76,534 m ...
TGCTGTGGTGGACTCGTTCGCGGTGCGCGTGTCTGTTGATCCACTTTTAGTTTCGACTCGAAGATTACGCCGCGCCTTTTCAGCGGGCCGCGCGCCTGGGCATCGGCCGTACGGTTCACGCGGGCGAGGGGCGGCCGCCCGCGGAGATCCGCACCGCTATCGAGCAGCTCGCCGCGCAGCGCATCGGCCACGGCACCACGCTGCTCGACGATCCGACGGTGTTGGCGCTGGTGCGTGAGCGCGACGTGGTCATCGAGGCCTGCCCGACCTCCAACTGGCACACCGGCGTCATCCCCGCGGTCGCCGCCCACCCGCTGCCACAGTGGCTGCGTCTCGGCGTGCGTTGTACGGTCAACACGGACAACACGCTGCTGTCGGCAGTCACCGCGCCGCAGGAGCTGGCGCGAGTCGCGCGCATCCCGGGCATCACGGCAGGAGACCTCGCGACGCTGGTGGCCGAGGCGCACGCCGCCGCGTTCCGACGCTAGGATCACACCATGGGCACCTCCGCCACATCGCCGCCGCCAACCGCGGGGCGCTCGGGTCGACGCCAAGCCTCCAGCGTCCTCTGGTTGACCGGCTTCGGGCGCTTCCCAGGCGTGCCTGACAACCCCACCGCTCACATCGCCAGGGCGCTCGCAGGCCGGAGATTCGGCCGTTTTGAGGTGACGTCGGACGTACTGCCGGTGCACTTCGACGCCGCGGAGCAGCGTCTCGCCGAGGGCTACGAACGCTGGCGGCCCAGGCTGGCTGTGCACCTGGGTGTCGCCAGCCGCCGCAATCTCGTCAGCTTCGAGCGGCGTGCGCACAACCAGGTGGTCCTCGGCTGCCCCGACGCGAGCGGCTTCGTCGCCACCGACCCTCGCATTGACCCGGCCTTCGCCGTCGGGGCCGCTCGGTCCACGGGCGTGCTGCTCCCGCCGCTGGTGGCCGCGCTCGCCCGCGCCGGCTTTGGCGCCCGCATCTCGAACGACGCCGGCGCCTACCTCTGCAACCTGAGCTACTGGCACGGGCTGCAGCGGGCGGCGGCCGCGTCCTGGGCGATGGACACGCTCTTTGTGCACGTGCCCCCTGTCGGAGCCACCGATCCGCGTTCGGGTGTGATCTGGCAGCTCGACCGCTTAGTGGCCGCGGTCGACAGCGCGCTGCTTGCGCTGACAGCCGATCCATCGCTCACCTGACTTGTCCGGATACACACGCACGCGTCTCGCAGCCCGGCGAGGCCGTGTTTCGGCCGCCAGCGAACCTTGTCGAAGGGCATCCGGGGCCATCAGTGTGCTTGAGGTTGGTCGTCACGCGCATCGGGGCCCGCCGGCGGCGACCGCACCTCGATGGTGTTGTACGGCATGTGCACGTTGGCGCTCCGCAGCGCCTCGAAGGCGGCTTCGCGAAGGCTATCCCGGCGCACGACGTGGGTGCGCTCGTCACCAATCCAGGCGCGCAGCACGATGGCGACGTTGTAGTCATTGATCGCCGTCACAGCGACCGTTGGGGCTGGCGCGGCCATGAACTCAGGCTGACCTTCCGCGAGGGCGAGCAGCAGACGACGGACGCGGCCGAGGTCCTCTTCGACGCCGACGGTCAAGGCGATGTCGAGGCGCAACCCCGGGAAATTGGTGTAGGAGGTCACAGAGGTGTTCACCGCGACGCTGTTGGGGATCGCGATCATCTTGCCGTCAACGGTGACGAGGCGGGTGCTCCGCATGGTGATGTTGGCCACCCGACCGTAGCGGCCGTCGATCTCGACGAGGTCGCCGATGACAAAGGGGCGGTCCCAGAAGATGAACAGCCCGCTGATGACGTTCGACAGCGCGTCGCGTGCCGCAAAACCAATCGTCAAGCCGACCACGCCGAGGCTCGCGAGGAGCGAACCGGTGTCGACGCCAAGCTCGCCGAGCGCCGTCACTAAGACGATGGTGCCAACGGCGTAGCGCTCTACTGTGTCCGCAAAAGCGACCGCGGTGGCGTCGGTGCCGGCGCGCCGCAGCAGCGACTTCATGGCCGTCCGCAGCGCTCGGTGCACCAGCCAGCCGCCGATCAGGACGGCGACCGCGACCGCTAGGCTCGGCAGCCAAGCGATCAACCGATTCGCCAGGAGCGCTGGCTCCAGTCCGTGTTGTAGTCGGGTAATTGTCTCGTCCATAGGGAGCCTCGCGACGGGTGCAGGGCGCAATCAGGGTCCGGTGACGTCCGCACCCAACATCAAAATCACCGCGCGAACCCGGGAAATCAGCCCGCCAGCGCTTGGAATCCGCGCGCCGCCGGCACCGCTGCCATCCGCGCCGTCCGCCAAGCCCGGCAAGATCCCCGCCAGCTGCACCCACGTCGCAGACCGCAGCGCGCCACCGTTTGACCGCCACAACGCCCGACTGCGGGCCAACACCACGCCGCTCGCGCCAGGCATCCACGCTACCGCGCGCGCCCGCAGCACATCCCACAGCAGCAGCCCGGTCGGCGTCTGCACAGCCACATGCCGGCCGTCGTCCGCCAGCGTCACGTGACCATCCAACAAGGGCAGGGCGGCGACGTCTTCGACAAAACCGCCGCCGGGCGCGCGCTGCACCAACAGACCGCGCTCCACGCTCAGCCAGCTGCGTCCACCCCGCACCGGTCGCGCTTGTTGCGTGAGGGCGATGGTGGTCGCGACGACGCGTTTGTCGCGCCACTCAAACCGCCAAACGACCCCGTCCTTCGCCGCCGCTGCTTGTTTTTCGTCGATCGATTGCCACGCCACCACGGCGTCATGCCCGGGCACCACAATCGCAGCGTTCAGCTCGGATTCACCCACCCTGCCGGCACCAGCGACCTCGCCAGCGTTCGCGCTGTCGTCATCGTCAAAGCGGCCGACCAGCTCGCCGGTGGCCACGTCGAGGCGGCCGACATGCACTGCCTCGCCGCCGCCGCCGCAGCTCACCGACCAGCTGCTCGTCGCCACGACCCACAGATGTTCACCGTCGTCCGTGAACACCGCGCGCACGCCGTAGACCGTCACGTCGTCGCCTTCCGTCTTGCCCGACCAGCACGTCGTCCGCTCCGGTCCTTCCACGCCCAGCGGCACGAATCGCACGCAGAGCTGCCACGCCGTGTCGCTTCCCTTGTTTGCAGGGGTGGTCACCACCACGCCATGGCGCGCGTCTGGCGCGACCATCACCGCCCTGGGCGCCTCTTTCACACCAGCGGGGTAGTGGCCCTGGTCTAGCCCGACCCAGCTCTGCACGCGGTGGAACGTCCGTGTCGCCTCTTCCCAGCCGACCGTGGCAAATCCGCTCACGGCCAAGAACACTCGGCTGTTGGCTGGGACTTTCAAGAACGGCGAAGCGCGGCCGTTCAGCAGCTGCACCACCCGCAGGCGGCCGGCCTTGTCGCGTAGAGACGCCGCGTCGCCATCGGGGCTCAGCGCGACCAGCCGCTCGTCAGCGCTCGCCACCACACGACCCGCCGCGAGCGTCAGCCCCGGACGCGACGGCCCTGGGTTGCGGTTGACCTTGGTCCATTTCAGCTGCTGCGGTTCACCGGGCAGGACCCGCATCGGCTCGCCCATGGCCCCCACCGGTGGCGCGCCTTTGAGTTTTGCCCCTGGTGGTGCCAGCGGGTTGTTGGCGGAGCTGCTCAGGGGCAACGCCGCAACGATCAGCCAACAGGCCAGAGAAACGGCCTCGCGGCGCCGGTTCGGCCTCATCCCGCCACCCCGCGACGGTCTCTGTCGGCCGGTCGCCAGCTCGACGGATTATCCTTCGGCCACGTCGGCCGCGCATACTCGTGGTCGCGCCACATGTCGAAGTCGGTGGTCCCCGTCGTCGTCACATAGACGCTGCTGCGCGCGTAGGGCAGGAAGTAGAGGTGGAAGGGGAAGAAGCTCTTCACCACACACACATCCGCGTCCCAGATCCGCAGCCCCCGATCCCGATAAAACTCCGGTTTCATCGCGATATTGGCGCCCTCGGTCACCACCATCTTGACGTGGCCTAGGTCCAGCGTCGCGACCTGGCCGAAGCTCTCGGTCTCCTCGAACCCGACCAGCGTCCCGCTCACGGGCACCGGCGTGCTGCGGGCTGGATCGAGCTTGCCGCCGATCTCCAGGGTGACAGCGCTGCCGACCGCTTGGGTCGCCAACTGGGCCAGCGCCTCGGGGTCACGCATCGGAAAAAACCACGTCATGTCCTGACCATCTGCCAAAATCGCGCGCAGCAGGTGGGTCGAATCGCCCGGTGCGCCGGCCCCCACCACGTCGGAGGCGTCGCACATCGTGATGGTGCCCAGCTTGCGCCGCAGCCGCATCTTGCGGACCTTTTCGATGGCCTCAGCCGCGTTCGGGAAGGTCGGCGGCTGCGAATGGCGTACGTCCCAGCAGCGATCCGCGAGGTCTTCGGCGACCTCCGCGGCGAGCGCTGGATCGTCATCAGTGATGACGTACGTCGCCCAGCCAATCTCCCGTTGGTCGAGCCAGAGGTGGCTCATGAACATGCTGCAGCTCAGCACCTTGGGGTGGCGTTCCCAGCGCTTCATGGCGCGGAAGATGCCGAGCATCGGCGGCAGAAAATCCATCGTCATGCCACCGCCGATGACCATCGGCAGCGACCGCCACGCATGCACCGGCGTCGCAAGCTGCGCCAGCGTGTCGAGCAGCAGCTTGCCGGCGCGCGCGCCCGTCCCGGCGTGGTCGCGGTGGGGGTTGGTCTGGTAGGCGCACAGGATCGTGAGCGGGTCGACCTTCGCGCTGGAGAGGTTGGCGTGCAGATCCATCGTCACGGCGAAGGGGGTCTCATCCCCGATCACGCTGCGCACATCGGCGAAATAGTCCGCCTCGGGCTCCGGGTTGCCGACCACGTTCATGCTGCCGTGCACGCTCAGATAGACGCCGTCGAGCGGCCCCGCGTCCGCCAAGCCCTTGCGCAGCTCAGCGCGAAACCAGTCGTGATCCTCGGCGGCGAGCGGGCCGCCGGGCACGGCCCAGGCGGAGAACAGCGGCACAAACTCCACGTCCAGCTCATGCGCCAGCGCGGCCTTCACAAAGCCCGAGATCTCGGCATTTTTGAGGAAGCCTTTGACCTCTTCGCCGTCTGGCATCACCGCGTCGAGCAGCTCGGTGCCGGTCAGGAAGTGGGTGCGCCGGAAGTCCGCCAGCGTGGACACGACGGGCGAGAGCGCGTTGCTCTCCTGGGCGATGCGCGCGAACGCGATGCGAACTTTGCGGCTCATGTCAGCTCCTGCTGTCGGACCCCTCGGGCGCAACACCCGAGGTGTCCATTAGACATCTAACTCATCGGCCATCTCGGCGTTGTCCATGATGAAGTGGAAGCGAACGGACGCGTCCTTGCCCATCAATCCACCCATCGTCTTCTCGGTCTCGAGCATGTGATCGTCGGGGATGGTGACGCGCAGCAGGCGCCGTTTGGCCGGGTTCAACGTCGTGTTGAACAGCGTCTTCGGCATCATCTCACCCAACCCCTTGAAGCGGGTGATCACAATCTTGCCCTTCTTCTTCTCGCCCTGCGCCACGAGCCGCTCTTTCTGCTTGTCGTCGGACGCCCAAAACGTCTCCTTGCCGATGTCGACACGAAAGAGCGGGGGCTGCGCAATATAGACTTTTCCCGCGGTAATCAGGGGTTTCATGAAGCGGTAGAGAAACGCGAGCAGCAGCGTGGCGATGTGGTGGCCGTCGGAGTCCGCGTCCATCAGCAGCACGATCTTGCCGTAGCGCAGCGCGTTCGGATCACAGGCGTCACCCCGCCCGCAACCCAGCGCGCTGGTCACATCGGTCAGCTCTTTGTTGGCGTTGATGCGGGCCAGGGTCGCTTGCTCGACGTTCAGCACCTTTCCGCGCAGCGGCAGGATCGCCATGGTGCGCCGGTCACGCCCTTGCTTGGCGGAGCCACCAGCCGAGTCACCCTCAACGATGAACAGCTCCGTCTCGTTCGGGTCCGTACTACTGCAGTCAGCGAGCTTGCCCGGCAGGTTCAGGCGTGTGCCGACGATCTTCTTGCGCTTGACCTTCTGCACCGCGGCGCGACTCGCAGCTCGGGCCCGCGCGGACTGGATGATCCGCATCGCCACCAAGTTGCCGGTGGACTGGTTGGCGTGCATGTAGCGCTCAACCGCGTTACGCGTCAGGGTCGCGACGACCCCCTTTACGTCGGTGTTGTTGAGCTTGTCTTTGGTCTGGCCCTGAAACTGCGGGTCGGCCAGAAACAGGTTCACCACCGCGATCATGCCCTCGCGGATGTCGCTGCGCTTGATCTCGACACCCCGTGGGATCGCGTCATGCACCTCAAGGTAGTTCATCATCGCGGCGGCCACGCCTTCCCGCAGACCGAGCTCGTGGGTGCCGCCGTCGTGCGTCGGGATGCCGTTGGCGAAGCTGATGATCTCCTCCGCCGTCGACTCCGTCCATTGCAGCGACACGCGCACTTCCACGTCGGGTGCGGCAGGGTTTGGTTGGCCTTCATTGTCGAAGCAGATCGGGTCCAGGTGCACCACGGCGTTGCCGGACTCCTTCACTTTCAGGGTCAGCAGATCGTTGATGCCGCCGTCGTGTCGGAACTCGGTGCGGGTGCGGTTGCACTCGTCTTTGAACACAACGCGCAGGCCGGCCGTGAGGAAGCTCTTGATCTCCAGCCGCTTAGCGATGGTCTTTGGGTCGAAGTCGACATCTTCGAAGATCTCGTCGTCCGGCTTGAAGTAGATAGATGTTCCGCTACCCGTACACTCCCCGACCACGGCCACGGGCGCCTCGGGTACGCCGCGTCTGTACGTCTGCCGGTAGAGCTTGCCGTCACGCTTAATCTCCGCGATGAGCGTGGTAGAGAGGGCGTTCACAACCGATGACCCGACGCCATGCAGGCCGCCTGACCGCTTGTAGTTGCCCTCGTCGAACTTGCCGCCAGCGTGCAACGTCGTGAGGATGATCTCCAGCGCCGAACGTTTCTCAACTGGATGAATGTCTACCGGGATGCCGCGGCCATTATCCCGCACCGTGGCGCTCTGGCCGTCGGTGTGCAGGACGACTTCGATGTAGCTGGCGTGACCATTGATGGCCTCATCGACGGCGTTGTCGACCACCTCCCACAGCAGATGATGCAGGCCGTGCGCGTCGGTGCCGCCGATGTACATCGCCGGGCGTTTTCGTACCGGCTCGAGGCCCTTCAGGATGGTGATATTCGCGGCGGTATAGGTCGCAGTCATGATGCTCGGTGTGCCTATGGTGGTTAGAAAAGCTCGCCCTGATCGTCCTCGTCCTTCTTCTTCTGCGTGCGAGCGATGCCGCGCTGCGCGAGACGGTCTAGCCGCCCAGCGTCCTTGAAGGGATCGCGTCGCGGCGTGGAGGGCCGCAGCGCCGGGCCCCGGTTCGGATCCGGCGGGCGGGGCGTGGAGGCGCGGAGCCCTGGTCCGTCTGGCGGGGTGGCTGTCGCTGCATCGCTGGAGGGGGCGCGCGGCGCACCGAAACTGCCGATCTCCGCGCTCGCGGCGATATCGGGCGGCGCGCCGTCATCCTCGCTCGGCGTGCGTGGCGCGGCCGGCGTGCTGTAGTCGGGCAGCCCAAAGTCTGGCACCTCACCGAACAGGCCGGCGAGCTCGTCGCGCTCTGGTGCGCGTGGCGCGGGGCGGTCCTGCAGGATGCGCGGCGCGGCGACCTCCTCCACCTGGGTCTCGGCGACTTTGCGCTTGGCGTCCTCGTCGGCGTCCGGGAATGTCAGCTCGATCGTGCCGGTCGTCACCCGGTCGATGTGGCCGCTCTTGACGATCTCGCGACCACGACCACCGCGCGCTGACGGCTTGTATTTGTTGGGTCGAATCACCTCGACCTTGCCGCGGTTGGTGACGCACTCCACGCCGTCCATGCGGTCGTGCACGAGCTTGAAGCCCATCACGAAGTCACCGAGGCTGAGCTTGATGCCCGTCACGCCCTTGCCTGCGCCGTTGAGCACGTTCACTTCGCCGACCGGGAAGCAGGCGGCGCGACTCTCTCGCGTCACCACCGTCACCACCTCGTCGCCATCGCTGACGGTCACCCCGACGACCAGGTCCCCAGGGGCAAACTTATCGTTCAAACGAAGGAAGGTTCGGCCAGTGCGCGTAGAGGGTTCGGTGAACGCTGTCAGCGCAGCACGTGCGCAACGCCCCGCCCGTGTGAACGCCATGATGTACGGAGGTTTCGGGTCGTCAGCGCCGACCGTCGCCAGGAAACCCGTGCCCATCACCGGCCAGACGCGCTTGTCGCTGGTCGCTACGCCGACGACGCGCTCGCCGTCCGCCATATCAAAGCGGCTGCTGATGACCTCGCCGTAGCCCGAGGTCTGCGGCAGATCGGCGACCCGCACCGTCCAGGCTTTGCCGCGCTCGCCAAACAGCGTCACTGTCTCTCGGCTCGAGCAGGGCACCACCCAGCCCACGGAGTCGCCTTCCCGCACCCGGATCGCGCTGAGGTCGGTGTAGCTCTTCTGGCGCTTCAACCAGCCGTCTCGGGTCACGATCACGAACGCGTCCTCGGCGACGATGTAGGTCTCTTCGCTGAAGGACTCCGTCTCGACCGGGCCGATCACCTTGGTTCGGCGTCGGTCCCCGTAGGCCTCCCGCAGCTCCTCCATCTCCGACCGCACCAGCCCCCAGAGCTTGCTTTTGTCGGATAAGAGTTCGCGAATCGCCTTCGCCTCTGCCCGTTTCTCTGCCAACTCGGCGCGGATGAGGTCGATCTCCATCTTCGCGAGCCGGTAGAGTTTCGTCTCCAGGATCGCCTCGGCCTGCTCCCAGTCGAGGCCGAAGCGCGCCATCAGCTGGTCACGCGCGTCGGTCTTGCCGTCGGAGGCGCGGATGATGCGGATCGCCTCGTCCAGCGCGTCGAAGACGAGCTCAAAACCTTCCAGCAAATGAATGCGTTTGATCAGCTGTTCGAGATCGAAGTTCAGCCGGCGCGTGACGACCTGAAAGCGGAACGCGTTGAAATGGCGCAGCATCGCCGTCAGGTCGAGGCGCTCGGGCCGCGCCATCTGCGGGTCTTCGGTCGGCACCAACGCGGTGAGATTCGTCGCAAAGCGGGTCTGCAAGTTGGTGCGCTTGTAGAGGTAGGCCATGGCCGCCTCCGCGTTCGCGCCGCGCTTCAGGTCGAGCACAATGCGGATGTCTTCCGTCGACTCGTCGCGCATGTCCACGAGCTGCGGCACCTTGCCGGCTCGAATATGGTCAGCGATCTCGGTGATCAGCGTCGACTTGTTGAGCGCATATGGCACCGAAGTGATAACGATATGGGTCTTTTTCTCTTCTTCGATGACGTACTGACCACGGACCTCAAATGAGCCGCGGCCGGTCTGGTAGATCTCGCGGATGGTCTCCCGGTCGTTGAGCAGCTCACCACCGGTCGGGAAATCCGGCCCCTTGATGTAGCGCGGCACCAGCTCGTTGAGCTCCAGCTCCGGGTTCTCGATCAGCGCCAAGCAGGCGTTCACGACCTCGCGCAAGTTATGTGGCGGGATCGACGTCGCCATACCGACGGCGATGCCGGTAGCGCCGTTGATCAGCAAATTCGGGGCTTGCGCGGGCAGCACGATCGGCTCGAAGGAGGTGCCGTCGTAGGTCGGGCGATAGTCGACGGTCTTTTTCTTCAGCTCGTTGGCGAGCTCCACGGCGAGGTGGCGCAGGCGCGACTCGGTGTACCGCATGGCCGCCGCGCCATCTCCGTCGAGGCTGCCGAAGTTGCCCTGGCCATCGACGAGCGGGTACCGCAGCGAGAAGCTCTGCGCCATGCGGACCATGGCGTCGTAGATGCTCTGATCACCGTGGGGGTGATACTTCGCCATGACCTCGCCGACCACCGCCGCGCTCTTGCGATACTTCGTGTCGGGCAGCAGGCGCAGGTTGTGGAACATGGCGTACAGAATGCGGCGCTGTACCGGCTTGAGGCCGTCGCGAACGTCAGGCAACGCGCGTGAGGTGATCACGCTCAGCGCATAGTTCAGGTACCTGGCACGGGTGGTCTCGTGCAGCAGAATGTCGGTGATGGCCTCTGGCATGGCGACTTAGCTCGGTTTGAGGGGAAGGCATGTGCGGCAGCCGATGGGCGCCCGAGTCGGCGGAACCACGGCGGGATAGCATCGCGCGGGATCGTGGGGCAAGGGGTAGGCCTGTCGTGGCTGTGTGCCCAACCGCGCCGCATGCTCAGCGTGGTTGTTGCGCTGCGGCGTCGTGAATGAGCGGGCCGTGCTCCGACCGCAGCTTGCTCCAAATCAAGGTATCGACACGCTGGCCGCGCTCCACGCGATCTTCACGGAGCCGACCATCAAGGTGGTAACCGAGCCGTTGTGGGATCGCCGCAGAGCGTTGGTTGTGGCTAGAACACCGAATTTCCAGGCGATGCAGACCCATGGCGAACAGGGTCGCCTCGACCTGACGGACGGCTTCGGTCATGCGGCCCTCGCCCTCGAAGCCACTGACCAACCAATAGCCGAGCTCCGCCAAGCCATCGGCCCAGACGATGCGGGCGGTGCCGAGGATGCCGACGTAGGCGAACGTCTCACGATCAAACATCAGCCAGTTAAACTGCTCGTTGCGCTCCCAGAAGCCCTCGGCGCGCTCCAAAAACGCCTGTTCTTCAGCCTCTGAGCAGATCTGCGGCACCCACGGCAGCCAACGGTGGAGACGATCGCGATCGGCTGCGATCGCAGCAAAAGCTTCGGGCGCGTCACGAATGGGCTCTGGGCAGCGCAGGATCATCCGCTTGGTCTCCAGCCGCCGTGGCGCCGGATGCGCGGCGGGCACGGAAGCAACACGAGGCCCCACCGTGGTGCTCATGCGGTCTGCGCCTCGGTCTCGTCCGAGTCGTCGGTGCGGCCAACGACCGGCAGCAGCCAAATCCACGACACCGCGCCCAGCACCAGGAGGGCCTGAGTTGCGTGCCACGCCATCGTCTCGCCTAGAACCGGCTCGAGAGCGAGCTTCAGCGCGATCGCCATGACCGCGAATCGGACCACTTCACCGACCAGCGCCCACCGTTTGCCTTCCATCAGCCCGCACAAGTTGGTGTGCGCCAGCACCATCGTCGCCGCACCGAAGACGAGCAGCAGCCGCGTGTGGCTGGGTTCATGCAGCAGGAAGGGTCCAGCCAGCGTGATGATAAGGCCATAGTGGAGCGCCACGTAGGCCGGTACGCGCGGCCCCGGCTTTGGCCGATATTTCGTGTAGGTCGCGTCGGTGCGCTTGATCGGCGGCTCGATCTTCGGCCCAGTCGGTTGCCACGCGGGATGGGCGACCCAGGCCCACAGCTTCTCCGAGACCGTGGTGGCGCGACGCGAGAGCGCCGCGACGTCGGCGAGCAGCTTGACGTTCGCCCAGACCGGATTGTAGCTCGCAAGCGGCACCGTGGTGCCGTACATGGGCGCCTCTTCTTCGAGTTGAAAGGTGCCGAACAATCGGTCCCAAACGATGAGGATCGCACCGTAGTTACGGTCTAGATACTTGTCTTGCACGCCGTGATGGACGCGGTGGTGAGAGGGTGTGTTGAAGACCCACTCGACGGGCCCGAGCTTGCCGACGACCTCGGTGTGGATCCAGAACTGGTAGAAGCGATTGACGCCATAACAGGCCAGATACACCGTCAGATCGACGCCAAGGAGGGCGAGCGGGGCGTAGAAGAGGAACCACGTCAGCGGCTCGAACGCGGGCTGGCGCAGGGCGACGGCGAGGTTGTAGTCCTCACTTTGGTGGTGCACGCCGTGCACGGCCCAGAGTACGTTCACGACGTGACTGACGCGATGCCACCAGTAAAACAGCAGGTCGACGCCAACGAGCCCGATAACCCACGGCTGCCAGCTGCCCGCATCCCACGTCACCACGCGAGCGTTGGTGTAGAGCCACGTGTACGCGGGCAGGAGCGCCAGGTGAAAGAGCAACTCTAGGCCCTGAAATACGCCACCGGTGCTGACGTCTGAGAGCGCGGTGCCGGCGTTGTAGCCGCCGCGCTTACGTGTGATGAACCACTCGAGGACGATCGCGCCGATGAAGATCGGGAGGACGTAGGCCGCGACATTGAGTGATGGCGCGCTGGCGGCGGGCATGACGTCTCCTCGAAGCTTGGTTTGCTGGGTCGCGGACCAGTCTGCCACACCCGGCGAATAATCATACGAGGCCCGCACCTGTCGTGACGGATTTTTGTGATGTTCGGCGAGCGGCCCGATGACGCGACGCCTCGACCCTTGCAGCGACGTCGTTCCCATGCCGCTCTGGAGCCTCGCCAATGGCGCAGCGCTGAGGCCCATCAGCCAGCGTTTGTCGGCCTGCCGCCCAGGCGGTGCTCGACCACGCTCCAGAGCGCGAGGGCCGCTACGGCGACCGTCGCGCTGCCCGCGAGCATCGTCGCGTCACCCCAGCGATCCGCTGCGAGGCCGAGGATTGGCGGCGCGGCGAGGAATCCGACATCCCACAGGCCGGTGAACATCGCCATCGCTGAGCCACGGACGCTGTCGGGCACGCGTGTCGCGACTTGGCTGGTGAGGACGGGAAAGCCGATGCCGTGGCCGAGGCCGCCGAGCAACCCGGCGAGCTGAAAACCGGTGCTGTCGTGCGCAGCGGCCAGGACCAACACGCCGGCGATCTCGATCCCCAACGCTGGAGCGACGAGGTTTCTCGGCCCGAGCCTGTCCGGCATACGCGCGCCGAAGACGCGGATGCCGATAGCGCCGAGCGCGTAGGTCCACCAAAAAGACGCAGGGTTGGCGATGCCCCGCGCCTGAGCGGTGACCGACGCGAACGCCATGAACAGCACCACCAGCGTCGCAAATACGAGGGTCGCGAGCCACGCCGGCCACAGGGCAGGGCGTCGCAGCTCGGCGAGGATCTCGCGCAAGGCGAGCGGTTTTGCGGGTCGATAGCTGCGCGACTCCGTCACCAACGCGAGCGGCACCAGGCTGAGCAGCAGCACGCCGCCCATGGCGGCGAGGAACCAGCGAATGTCTGCGCCGCCGACGCCCAGCTGCTCGGCGAGCGGGTTCACCGCGAGCGGCACCAACCCTGAGATACCAAAGAGCGCGATCCCTTCGGTGCGACGCGACGACGGAATGAGGTCCGTCGCGAGCGTGAAGTACCCCGTAAAAAGCGCGCCGGTGCCCGCGCCAAAGAGCACGCGAAGCCCGATAATCAGGGGGCCCACGCTCGTGACCATGGCCATGCCGACCATCGCGACCACCATCACCAACGTGCCCACGACCAGCGTGGGTTTGCGACCCCAGCGGTCCAGGCTCACCCCGACTGCGGGTCGCAGCAGCAGCCCACCGAACGCCGCGCTGGCCATGACGACGCCCACCGTCGCACGGCTACCGCCGAGGAAGGTCAGGTAGAGCGGCAACAGCAGCATCGTCGACCAACCCACCGCCTGGAGGAGGTGAGCGGCGACGAGGAGGTTGAAATCTCGGCTCAGGAGGCGAGGCATGGCGCTGTGGGGCTTGGCGGCGTGGTGAGCGCCGCGGTTGGCTGGCCCGTGGACCGCATCGGCTGTGGCGGTGGCCGTTTTGTGCACCGGCGACGTTGTGCACCGGCGTCATGCGACTAGCAAGCGGCCACGACGACGAATGCCGACACGGGGGCTCGGAAAAGGCTAGGATCAGGCCTAGTGGGGGGGGGCTCCTGCCCAGAGAGGTTCGTCATGTCTCATTCAACTACGAGCCGGCGGCTGAGCCGCCGTGCGCCAGCGGTGCGTGCGCCAACGGTTGGTGCGATGGCTGTCGTTGCGCTGGTGGTCGCGCTGGCGGGGTTGCTCAGCGCGTGTTCATCGGAGGACGGCGACAACAACCTGCTCTGCACCCTCATTGGCTGCACAGATCAGGTCACGCTGCGCGCCCTCGACCCGGCTGGCAACGTCGTCGTGAAGGTGCAGGGGATCGTCATCGCCGATGGCAAGACGATCGCTGTCAACTGCCTCAGCGGCACCGGTGGCCCTGATTACTTCTGTTCCCCAGGCGGCGTGGTGGTGGCGACCGGCGCCGCCAGCTTGGTGGTCAACCTGTCGAGCGGAGACCTCGGAGTCACAGCGCTGGTGGTGACCCCTTCGTACGTGACGACACGCCCTAACGGTCCTAAGTGCGACCCAGTCTGCAAGCAGGCCGTCGTGAATGTGCAGCTTGGCGGTGGTCTGGTGGATGCGGGTGGGACCGACACAGCTTCGACCGACACAGCTTCGACCGACACAGGTGCAGACGCTGGCGAAGTCGACGGTATCTCCGACGTCGGCGCGGCAGACGCGACCGCGCCGGACACCACGCCGGTCGACTCCGGCGCCTCCGACACCGGCGGCGCAGACAGCAGCGCTGGTGACGTGAGCGGTGGCGACGTGAGCGGTGGCGACGTGAGCGGTGGCGACGTGAGCGCCGGCGACACGACGAGCACCCAACCCGGCTGCTGCAAGACGGCGGCAGACTGCAGCAAAGGCCATGTTTGCGCCGGCTCGGTCTGCAAGGACAGCAGCCAGCTGAAGAGCGGCGAGTGCTGGGTGGACGCTGACTGTGCGACCGGTCTCTGCAAATCGCCCAACGTCTGCCCATGCGGCGCGAGCTGCTTTGCGCCCGACAGCCCAGGCGCGTGCCCTGCGGCTGCGACGTGCAGCAAGATCGACCCGAACGGCTATGGCACCTGCGAGATGCTCATGGGCGTCGGCTGGGACGGGAGCAAGTGCGCGTTTGTCTCGGGCTGCGGCTGCAAAGAGGACTGCGCCAAGTTCTTCAAAGACATGGCTGCGTGCGAAGCTGCGTGCATCAAGGCCTCGTGAGCCCGACCGCGCCTCCTAGCGCCGTAGCGCGTTCAGCGAGGGGGAGCGCGCGGCGATGAGTTCGATCGTGACGTCGCCGAGGGCCTCGGCAAGCCACGTCAGAAAGCTCTGCACAAAGCTCGCGATGCGGCGCGCTGCGACCCCGGCCAATCGCATCATCTGCATCACTACAGCGCGGCTTGGAGGGCCGGCCTCGGCGCCCATTGCGACGTCCGTGTCCGCCCCAAAACGCCCGGTAGGAAAGGCTTGCAGCGTGCGTGACGCCACCAAGCGCCGCGCCTCGGGCTCGGCGGTCGCGGCTTCCTCAAACAGCTGGTCGTCGTCAGCGCGCAGCAGGAGCAACAGATCGCAGTAGGCGCGGCGAACGCTGTCCACCGTCATCGAGAACCTGCGGGCTGTGCGCGCGAAAACGAGATCCATCCGATGCCTCCCATACGTGATGGCTGACAGCGGTCGCTGGCCATACGGACCGTTACTGCATCAGACGTGCCAGATCCTTTAGGTTCATAATATTTACATGCCGATGCCCAGGTTGTCGGCGTAAGCGCGTCCGCCGCCGCGCTGTTCCTCCGGTTTCACGGCCTTTCCTGAAGCGTCTTGGTCGCTAGATGTCCCCGGGTTGTCCCAGGGGACATCAGCCGAGGTCCGTGAGACGCAGCTATTGGGTTGTGTCACCCGGCGCAGTCGCCAGCTCCAACTCGGCGCGCTGCTTGGCGAGCGCGATCACGGCGCCGAGGGTCGGCGTCGCGCCAAGGCCCAGCCCGGCCATCGCCAGCTGAGGCCCGCCGCGCGGCCAGCCTTCCGGCTCATCTTCACCTACGCGCAACGCCGTCCACTCCGGGGGCTGCGCGATGAGATCGGCGAGCAGGTCGTCGAGCCAATGGGCGTCCTGCGCGAAGGCGAAGTACTCCACGGCGCAGAACCAACCGCGCGGATCGTCGGCCTCGCAGGCCTCGCGCAAGTGCGTGGCGACCTCTGGTCGGAGCGCCGGCGCATAAAAGGCGAGGTAGCGAAGCCAGCCGAGCGCGCAGCCGTCAAAACCACTCTCCGTGCGCCGCCTACCCACCTCGATGGTGTCGCGCACCGCCATTCGGCGCTTCTCAAGCGTGCTGACGTCGAACGCGCGCTTGGGCGCGCGGTCGAAGAAGATCCAGCCGGGAGTCGTCAACCCCGCCGCGATCTCAGCTAACGGCCCGCGAATCCGGGACATCAGCGTGGGGCCTTGGCCGCCGTAGTGGTTGATCTTGACGCTGCAAGTGCCATCCACGTCCGCCGCGAGCAATGCGTCCAGATACCCCAGCAGCGCGGGCGCGATGCGGGCTGTGGCAAAAAAATCCGCCACCGCCGTCGGTCCGTTGGCTGCCTCGACCGCCACGGAGCTCAGCGCCCGACCGATTGGAGGCAACCAGTCACTGCGGGTCTGGCCAAACGCATCGAGCCACGCCAGCGCCGGCTCACTGTCATCGCGTCGGACGCGGCGCTGCAAACCTTCACGAACACTCGCCGCGGCGGCTTGGGTGAGGGTCTCAGTCGAGTCAAAGCTGTACTGTTGCCAGCGCATGGGGGGGGTCGCCTTCTCAACAGCGGCGCAGCGCGCAGCGTCGACACAGGCGCCGTCCACCGCAAGTGCCGCCGCCGGTCTCAGTGGACTGGGGCCGCTAACGAACTGGCGTCTGCCGCGAACGATCGTAGGTGCCGCCGGCGACCGCTGCGCCTGGGCTGGCACCTACAGGCGCCCCCGTCACTGGTGTGTCGCCCGGCGTGTGGGCCTCGCGCGTCGTGCGATCCGTGATGCGCTGGTGCAGGTGGGTTGACTCTGAGGTCCCGACGGCGTTGCCGCGCAGCGTCTCCTCCATCACGGACGAGTTGAGCGCCTTGGCCGTGGCCGCGAGCGCTTTGATCTCATCGACAAAATCGTCGCTGCGGATCGACACCGTCGAGGCGGTCACATCGCTGTACTTGACGTCCTTCTCGAGGAACTCGCCCGCGCCGCCGCCCGTGACCCCGTACGTCTGTCCCGGCTGATTTCTCGCCACCCACACCGCGCTGGCCATCCCGTCGAACGCCGTTGGCTTGCGCAGCTCGCGCGCCGCCGCGGCTCCCTTGGTGATGTTGAGCGTCGCGGTGCCCTCGGGATACCACTCGGGCTGCAGCGCGCCGAGCGTCATCATCTGGTTGTAGGCGAGGCCGCCCGCGGGCGCTGTCGGCTTGATGTGGCCGGGGTGATACCAAGTCGGGTAGTCGCTCAGGTTGAGCGATTGTTCCACGGCCTTGTGGGGCAGCGGTTGGGTCTTGAGCCAGTGGCGGAATGCCTTCCTGCGGCGGTTCTCGTCCGTCAGCATCGCCGGTGTAATCGCGGTGACAGGCACGCCCTCTTTGATCAGCTCGGCACGAATGATGGCGTCGATGGCGAGCTTCGCCGCCGGCGTCATCTGGCCGTACATCGTCGCCACGCTCTGGTTGCGCGATGAGAACTGCGCGACCTCCGCGCCAGGCACCGTTCGCCCGCGGAACGTGAAGGCGCCGCCGAACGTCACCTTCTTCATGAGCGGATAGACGCGGGTTCGATCGACGCCGGGCGCCTGAATCTCGGTGTGCATCGCGTTGTAGAAGTCGACTTTGAGCGACGGCGCGTCGAGGTAGGCTTCTGCGTCTACGTCCGCGAACTTCTGGGTGGCGATTGGGTCGTTGAGGGCAAAACGCTTCACAGCCTGGGGTTTGGTGCCGACCGTGCACCACTTCTGGATGATGGCGGCCTTGATAGCGGTCGGCGCAGCGAATCGCGTGTCGAGCTGCGCTTGGGTGATGCCTTCGCTGACGAGGCTGTTGACTAACGGGTCCGCAATGTCAGCCAAGCTCTGGTCCGGGGCCAGCAGCGCGGTCTTCACGGCGCGGCGGCTGAGAGGCGCTGGAGCTGCTGGGGCGGCCGCACCGGCCGCAGCGGCGCCTGGGCTGGTGCCGGGCGCAGGAGCTGGCGCCGGGGTACGCGCAGCAGGTGCGGGCGCGGGTGTGCGCGGTGCAGGGGTAGGCTCGCGTCCCCGTGGGGCGGCGCCTTCAGGCTCTGTCGTTGGCGTTGGCATGGTCGTTCACCTCGGTCCTCAGGATGCCCTCAGCGCCAGTAAACACAAGGCTTGAGCGCCCACAGGTCGCCGCAGGTGGCGACCGCAAACCCCAGTGGTCGCCGTCTCGGCGCGCCATCCGTGCCACCATCTGTGGCCGCGATCTTTGGCCGGCCCGGTTCGTCACCATTCTTCGTCTTCGAACGCATAAACCGGCGCGATCTTGCCAAGCTCGCGATACTCCGCTGCAGCCGCGTCGTACAGCATGCGCATCGACAAGCCGCGCGCGCCGTCGGCCGCCATCATCCCCGCGCGCAACATGGTGTTCTTGATGTGGCCGCCCGAGAGCTCAAACGACTCGCCCATCCAATCGAGCTCCAGCGGATCGTCGGCGTCGAGCGGCAGCTCAGGCGGCAGCATGCGCTCCCAGAGGGCGGTGCGGTCTGCTGCGACGGGGAAGGGGAAGTTGACCCGGAATCTGAGTCGCCGCACGAAGGCTTCGTCGATGCTTGTCGCGAAGTTGGTGGTCAGCATGACCAACCCGTCGAACTCTTCCAGCCGCTGCAGCAGGTAGTTGACCTCGAGGTTAGCGTAGCGGTCGTGGCTACTCTTGATCTCGGTGCGTCGGCCAAACAGCGAGTCGGCCTCATCAAAGAGCAGCGCGGCGCCCACTTGGGTCGCCTCGTCAAACAGGGCGCCGAGGCGCTGCTCCGTCTCGCCGATGTATTTGCTGACCACCCGCGACAGATCGACCCGATAGAGCTCTAGCCCCACCTCCCGGGCGACGAGCCCGGCGCACATGGTCTTACCGGTGCCGCTGGGGCCGCTGAACATGGCGGAGAGCGCGCGGCCGTAGTCGTGTTTCTTGCCGAAGCCATAGCTCTCGAAGAGTTGATCCCGCACGCGGGCGAAGCGGGAGATGTTGCGGAGCTGCTCGCGGGTCTCGTCGGGCAACACCACGTCTTCCCAACGCGCCGAGCCCTCCACGCGTGAGCCGTAGAGCCGTAGCCGGTCGGTGGCCGCCGTGCTGCAGGCCAGCCTCAGCTCCGTGGCTGTGGGCACGGTTGTACCCACGTCGCTGTCGTCCGATTCGTGGCGTCTCGACACGCGCAATACGGCGCGTTGACCCGCGAAGGTCGCGGCGCTGCTCACCTGCTCGATGCCGAGGCTGTAGGTGCTCGCGACGTCCGCCAAAGACTCCGCCTCGTCGGCGGGCACCTCGGCGGCCAGCAGACAGGCGGACATGAGCATCTTGCGGTCCGCTGGCTTCAGCGGTGGCACGGCGAGGTGCGCAAATCCGCCGTCAACGGCGAGCTGAGCGGCGAGATCGTTAGACACCGGGCCCTCGTGGATCACCACCAGCGGGCGTTGGATCGCCACCAGCGCGGCGGCGAACCGACGCAGGCTGTCGGGTTGCTCCTGAAAGTGCTCAGCGACGCGTTCGAGGTGATGCAGGACTAACATGCAGCCGGTCAACCGGGACTCCGCGTGCAGCTCGGCCATCAGCGCGCTCGGGCTGCCCTGATCCTGCGCGACAAGCGGCGCGGCGTGCACCATCTGGCAAGGGACGTCGAGCGCCTCGGCGATCATCATCATCAGCGCGGGACCGCCAAAGCCGGGCCGACCGCTCACCAGCAGCGGCTGCCGGCCGCGCAGCATCTTCGTCGCCATCGACAGCCAAGGTGTCCGCAGCTGCTGAAACGCCGCAACGGCGGGCAACGGCACGCTGTAGTGCACCCGGTGCTCGCCCAGACTGGACGCGTCGTCGTAGCGGTCGTCGAGAAACGAGAGCAGCGCCGCGGTCGGCGCGACGAGCCCGGCAGTTGGCGCAGAGACAGCGCCGCAACGCACCAGCTGGCCCCGCTCCGCGCACAGCCCCACCAGTGTGCCGGCGCCGAGGCCAGCGACGTTCCAGCAGTCGGAGAGCAGCGGCAGCGCGAGCGCGTCCTGACGCCCGATGCGCCCGGCCAGGATGCGAGCGGCGTGGGTCGTGACCGGATCGATCGCCGTGGCGACGATGAGCTCCAGCGCGAGCCGGGCGTCGCCGTCGAGCTGCAGCAGCTCGCAAGCCAAGTCGAGGCGTCCGGCCGGGCGGTCGTCGGCTGGATCGCGGTGGAGGACCGCCGCGGGCCCCATGGCCACCAGCTGGTGAAGCCGCGCTTGGGCTTCGTCGCGATTGCTGCGCGCGTCGTCGGACACGTCCTTGCCGTGGAGACCTCTGACCAGGGCGAGCAAGGCCGCCTCCGTCGGCCCCGGCAGCGCTGCGTCTTCCGCTGCGTCGGGCGCCCCAACGAACGCTTCGGGCACCAGCTGCCAAGCGAGATGTCGCCAGAACGCGCGCACGCGCTGGATTGAGAGCGCTGAGAGCGCCGGTATCGTCGCCGCTGGGGTGTCGACTGCGCTGGCCGTCGGGGAGTCGCTCATGGGGACCTCGGTCGGGTTTATCTGGCCGCCTGCATCGTTGCGCGACGTCATCGCCGCTCGCAATCTGGGCGGTACAGGCGGGCAGATAGTCGCTTGACCGCGGCTGCGCATGCAAGCGAGCGGCGATGACCGGGCGTGATCAGGCGCTGCGGAACACGAAGCGTTGGTAGGCCATCGACACCACAAACAGTGAGCCAGCGAGGCCGACAAGCGACGCGACACGATAGAGATCTTGCAGGTGGCCCAGATCGAGCAGGAACACCTTGCCGATGGTCACGACCAAGAGGCCGAGGCTCACAAAGCGCAGGGTGACCAGGTGGCGTCGCATCCCCGTCGCGAGCAGCAACATGGCGTAGGCCGCCCAGCTGAGCGAGAAGCTCAAGTCGCGCGCGGGCAACCGCTCCAGCGTCACGCGCAGCAGCGGGCCCTCCGCGAACCAGTCGAGGACGGCGACGTTGGTCCACGCGAACCCGATGACGACCGCCATCGCTCCAAGGATCGAAGAGACCTGCGCGCGGGAGGCATAGAGGGCGGCCTCCCAACTGCGGGCGCGACCGCGCTCCAGTGGGCGCAGCATCGCGGCGCCGGTGAGCATCGCGGCGACCGGGACGAGGTACGTCAACGCGAGCCAGTTCACGACGCGCCAGCTGCCGCGATCGTAGTATTGCAGCACGGCCGGGTTGAGTACGAGACGCGCTGCGACCGCGGCAAATAGGGCCAGCGCGAGGTATTTGAGGCCGACATGGTCGACACGCCGCCAGAGCGCGACAACTGCGACGGCCTCCAGGGTCCACCCGAGCGTCCACGCTGAGCGGTCCAGCTGGAGCGGGATGGCGAGGCTGACAAAGAGCAGCGCAGCGGCGCCGTAGCAGGCCAGGGCCGTGCGTCGGACCGGGTCGCCGGCCGGCCAGCGGCGCCGCGCGAGGGCCAGGCCAACACTGGAGATGGCCGCGAACGCGAGGGTGCAGGCGCCGTCGAGGTTGGAGCCCATGGCCGCCCGCCAGAGTGCGAACCCTGTCAGAAAGCCCAGCGGTGCGGCCAGCGCGGCGCCGTACCAGACCGCGCGTCCAGTCTGGAAGCCGCGCCGGCTGACGAAGGGCCACCACGAGAGGGCTGCGCAGCTGATCATCACCACACCGAGGGTCGGGATCGTCGAGCCCTGCCAGCCAAGCGCGGTGACGTCGTCCAGCAGCGCGCCGTCGGCTGCGACATGCAGCAGCTGCACAAGCGCCGTCAGCGGCACCGCTGCGAGGTACACGCCGCCCCGATCTCGGATCGTGGCGGCCGCCACCATCAGGGCAGCAAACGTCGGGATGAGCAGCGTCGTGGGCATGAGCGTCACGCCGCCGAGGATGGACGTCCCGAGCAGGGACTGCCCGAGCACGGACGCCCCGAGCATAGACGCGCCGAGCACTGGTGCTCCGAGCAGGCCAACCATGCAAAAGGCCGAAAAAACAGCCGCTCCGTAGCCTGCCGCGCGCTTCACGAGCGGATCGGCGGTCGCGACGGACCAACCCAGAAACAACAGGCCCAACCCCAACATGGCGCCGACGTGGGCGTTGAATCCGGCTTCGTCGGGCGCGTGGTGGAGGCCGATCGCGAGCGTCGACGCCACGCTCACGGCCGCTGCCACAGCGAGCGCGCTGGCGAGGGCGGGGTGCACGCGGCCCTGTCGCAGCAGCGCCACCGCGAACGCGACGCTGCTGAGGCCGCACGTCAGGGCGACGGTGGGCGAGGCGTGCGCTGCGATGGCGGTGATGAGCACCACCAAGCTGCCGCCAAGCGTGGCGGCGATGGCCGGCATCCAGGCTGCGGTGACCCGTCTGTCCGGTCCGAACTCGACCGAGGCGTGGTGGAGCGCGGCCAGCCAGCCGAGGACCGCGATACCTAGCGGGATGTCGGCGGATGTGCCCGTGATCAGGAAGATCGCCAAGACCCCGACGTTGGCCGAGGCCGCCGCGAGGGGCAGGAGCAGCATGTCGGCGCGCTTGATCCGCAACCAAGCTGTGCCGGCAGAGATGAGCGTCAGCATCGTGAACAGCGGCCACGGATGCAGGTGGAGCTGACTCATCCCGGCGAAATAGAGTCCGAAACCGAAGGGGAGCAGCACCGCGACCGCAGTCGTGAGGTCCCATACCTTCGCGCGTCCGCCGTCGCTTCCAGCGCTGACCCGCTGGCCAACGATGGCGTACAGCGCGCCAAAAACCACCAGCACCGCCGAGCCCAACCAGAGCTGGTCGGGACCCATCTTCAGCCCGATCCATCCGAGTTGAAACGCGACTGTCGCGAACAGACTCAACGCAGCGACGATGGGCCAGTTGCGCTGTTTGGCGAGCGTCAGAAAGCCAATGTCGAGCAGGATGAGGTAGCCGAAGAGCTCGATAGGCCGGTCGGCGCCCGAAGCGAGCAAGAGCGGCGTGGCGAAGCCGCCAACCAGGGCTAGCAGCGCGATCTGCATCGAGCTGCGACGGAGCGCCAGCGTGCAGCACAGCGCCGTGACGACCGCCATGAGGATGCCAGCCGGCAGGTGTCCGATGAGGTCATAGAGCGCATGGGCCGACCATGACGCTGCGTACAGCGCGACGCAGCCGGAGCCGATGAGCGCGTTGGCAGTGATGGCGAAGCGACGCATGACGGGGAGGTGCGCGATGGCGAGCGCCGTGACGCCAGCGGCGATGCTCATGGCAATGCGGAGCGTTGGTGAGATCCAGTCATGGTGGATGGCGTGGCGGAAGAACAGGACGGCCGCGACCGCGGCGATGACACCGGCGCCAACCGCCGCACCCCGCACGCCGAGCCACTCCTCGATGCTGATGCCGCTCTTGGCCTGGTTTTTCGGTGGCTGAGGCCGACTCGCTGGCGGGGAGGCAGGAGCGGCGTCGCGTTCCAAGTCCGGTTGCGGCCCTGTCTCAGCGCGCGGACGTGTCTCAACGGGAGGCAGTGTCTCAACGGGAGGCAGTGTCTCAACACGAGGCAGGGTCTCCACGTGAAGCAGGGTCTCCACTTGTTCCGGCGCGCTGGTCGGCGGTGGGGCGGCGTCCGTGCGCGTCGCGCCCGCGTGTTCAAGCTGCGAAATGCGGTCGCGCAGTGTCGTCAGTGAGCGCTCGAGGTGGTCCCGCTCGGCATCAGACCGGGTCCGCAGCCCGTCGAACAGCCGTCGGATGGACCGCAGCTGGTTGCTGAGGATCGCGCTGCGCACCGCGAGAAAAAGCACAATAACGACGAGAACGACTTGCGATACCATCAACACGTGGACCTCCCGGTCGGACGCGAACTCGCCAAAGGCAGCTCGCCCCATTGGAATGCCGGGGCCGTGTGAACGCTAGCGGGCACTGATGTGAACGTGAGGTGAAAGCACGGCGCGCCTCAGTCGTTGCCCTTCTTCGCCTTCTTCTCTTTCTTCTTCTTCTGCTTCTCAGCGGTGGTCAGTTTGGGTTTGTTGGTCTTCTCAACTTTCTTGTCGCCGCGTGCCATGTTCACTCCCTGTTCGGAGCGCCGGGTTGGCGCCGCGATTGCGCATGATGGGCCTGCTGCCGGTCAGGTGTCGAGGCCGAGTTTCACCGTCGCTGCGGGCACGAGTCAGCCTTCCAGCATCGTTCGAAAGCCGCCGCAGACCAAGTCGGCGACACGCTCGGCCGAGCGACCATCCCACCGCTCCGGAATACGGCCGTGTTTGCCGCCGGTGGCCAGGATCTCGTCGGTTGCCGCCACGATTCGGGACGCGACCGCGCCGAGCAGCGTGTTGGTGCCCTCGTCCACCGTGATGGGGCGCTCCGTGTTGTCCCGCAGCGTCAGGCAAGGCACGCCAAGCGCCGTCGTCTCTTCTTGGATACCGCCCGAGTCCGTGAGCATGATTTTGCACGCGGCCATGAGCCCGAGGAACTGCAGGTAGCCAAGCGGCTCGATCAGCTGGACCCCGACGGCCACCTCGATGCCCGCGTCGTCGATGCGTTTGCGTGTGCGGGGATGGATCGGAAACACCACCGGCAACCGCGTCGAGACCTCTCCAATCGCGGCGAGCAACGCGGCGAGCTGCTCTGGCACGTCGACATTGCTCGGCCGATGCAGCGTGACCACCACGTAGCCACCGCGCTCTAAGCCCATCGTTTGGGGCACGTTCAGCGCTTCGGCGCGCTCGAGGTGCTTACGCAAGCTGTCGATCATCAGGTTGCCGACGCGGTGGATCCGCCACTCCGGTACGCCCTCAGCCCGCAGATTCGCGTCGCCATCGGGCGACGGGGTCAGCAGCAGATCAGAGCAGTTGTCGGTCAGGATGCGATTGATCTCCTCGGGCATTCCCCAGTCTCGCGAACGCAGCCCAGCCTCGATATGCCCCACGGCGATGCCACGTTTCGCCGCCACTAGGGCGCAAGCCAGCGTTGAGTTCACGTCACCCGCCACCAGCACCAACTCCGGCTGAAACGCCTCGCAGTCGGCGTCGAAGCGCTCGAGGACGCGGGCGGTCTGCACGGCGTGATTCGCGCTGCCAACCTGCAAAAACGCGTCGGGCCGCGGCATGCCGAGGTCGTCGAAGAACACCGCGCTCATGCGCTCATCGTAATGCTGACCGGAATGAACGAGGCGCACGTTCAGCCCGCGCGCCTTGAGCGCCAGCACCACAGGCGCGACCTTCATGAAGTTTGGGCGCGCGCCAACCACGCAGGTGACCTTCTTCGGCTGCAACATCGCATTCTCCCCAGCGGTCCACTCGCTGCCAGCGTGCTACCACAGTCACGGCCTTGACGCACGACGCTGCGGCTGGCGCTGGTCCACGGCTAGCGACGACCGCGTCTGCCGCGCCCATTCCGCGCGCTGTATACCGCGTGCAGGTTCGCGCCGCGCCTCACTTACAGGTGCTGACCAGCTGCACGTCGTCGATGAACACGCCCTTGCCGGTGTTGTTCGTCGAATCGACCGAGTTGAAGAAGAACTCGACCTGCAGCTTCTTGCCGACGTAGGCGCTCACGTTGATGCCGACCTGCGCCCAGACGTTTGGCGTCGTGTAGCCGGTCTGCCCCTTGTACCAAGCGGCCGCGCCAGCAGGGCTCGTCGTTGGCGTCGCGATTCGATTGCCATCGACCCACAGGAACGCCGCGAGCCGGTCATACGACGAGCCAGACTCGGTCGACCAGTAGACCTGGAACTTCAAGGTTGATGTCCCGGGCTGAACCGTCATCGCCGGCGACAAAATGGCCTGCGCGCTGGCGCCGAACGCAAAGTTCTGTGCGACGGGATCGCCGTAGTACAGCGCGCCCTTTGGCGACACTGACAGCGGCGACGTGACCCAGACCTGCCAGCCCTTCCCCGTCACCGGAACGGGTTGGGTCGCGCACTTGTCCGGGACATATGCGCCGCCGGGTGTACACACCTGCAGCGTCCACCCGGTGCTCTGCTTGGCGTCATTGAAGTGGTACGGGCCAATCGTCGCTTGGCAGCAGCCCGCCGTCGTGGCGTAGGTGTACGCGCAGAGGCCGTCCACGCACTTGTCTGTCGTGCACTTTGCGTCGCCATCATCGCACTGCGCGTCCGTCGTGCAGCACACATCCTTGTGGGAGCACGTGTGCTTGGTGGTGTCGCAGGCGTCGATCGTGCAGGACTTGCCGTCGTCACAGTCCAGATCGGCCAAACAGCAGCCCGCGATGGCGTTGTGCGCACAAGGCCCACCGTCCGCCGGGCAGACGTCTGCGGTGCAGGCGTTGTTGTCGTTGCAGGCCTTGATGGGATCGTCCTTCGCCGTCGCGCAGCAGCCGCTGAGGGCGCTGTGTTGGCATCCACTCGTCGCGTTGCAGAGGTCCAGCGTGCAGGGTTTGCCGTCATCGCACGCCTTCGCGCTGGTGCAGCAGGCGTCGGTGTACTGACACTGCTTGTCGGTGCACGCGCCAGCGTTGCAGGGGAGGGTGGTCGGGCACTCGCTGGCGGTGGTGCAGGCCTTCGCTTTGCACGGGCTGGTCGCGGCGATGTCGTCGAGGAGGATGCCGGAGCCGACCGCTGATGGCCCATAGATCCGGCCTCGCAGACGAAGCTGCACGGTCTGTCCGCCCAGTCCGCTGAGATCGTAGCTCCACTTCTGCCAGCCCTGCAGCGTGCCAGGCTTCGTGCCCATGGAGATCGCCGCGCCGTTCTCAAGCACGATGTAGCCGTAGAGGAGGTGCGCCGCCGTGGGGGAGACGTCGAATCGGAACTGAAAATCGAGGGTAGACGCCACGCCCGAAGGCACCGTGAATGGCGCGCTGTTTGCGTAGCCATACGTGTAGCTTCCGGGCAACTTCGCAAGCTTAGTATCGCCCGGAAGCCCCATCTTAAGCACCTGCGTGCCCTCCGCCGTCAGTGCCGCATCCGCCGGTTTCCAAGGCGCCCAGCTCACACCGTTCGTCGCGGGGTCAAAGTTCCAGCCACCCGCGCCCTTCTCAAACCCTTCGGCCATCACGTCCTTGTTGCAGCAGCCTGCGATGGCCGCGTCGTGCGCGTGCACGCATTGGCCCGACTTGGCGTCGCAGCTGTCGTTGGTGCAGGCCTTGCTGTCGTCGCAGAGGTTCTCCTTTGGACTCTCACAGACGCCGGCCTTGCAGCTGCCGATCTTGCACAGACCGGGGATACAGCTGCCGCCGTCAGCGATCGCTTTCACGCCGCACGTGCCCGTCTTGCTATCACACAGCTCAGGCGCGCAGGCGGTGCCGGATTTGCATAAGGTTTGTGCTCGAAGCACCTGCCTCACGCGGCCGTTGTTGCTGTCGGCGACGAAGGCCGTCGACGAGGACGTCGCGACGATGCCCGTGGGTCCGTTGAACTTCGCCACCGTCGCCGGTCCGTCTGCGAAGCCGCCGCCACCCTGCGTCACCCGGCGCAGCCAGCCGTCGGCCTCGACCACCCGCACGTCATAGGTGCCCGAGTTGGTGATCCACACGTCTCCGATCGGTCCCAGCGCGAGGCCGGATGGCGAGGAGAGCTGGGCGCTGAGCCGGGGGCCTTCAGTCGCGCCGTTGCCGCCGAGCCCCGCCCACGTCGTGACGACGCCGTTGGACGCGATGCTGCGAATGCGGTGATTGGATCGGTCGGCGACGAGCACGGCGCCGTCGGCCATGGCCAGCACATCGACGGGGTAGTTGAATCGCACGTATTTGCCCGCGCCGTCGGAGAAGCCGGCGATGCCTTCGCCAGCGACCGTCGTGACCACGCCGGAGGTGTCGATGCGTCGCACGCGGTGGTTGCCGGTGTCAGCTACCCAGATGACGCCCTTCGCGTCGATATCCAGCCCCTGTGGCTCCTTGAAGGTCGCCGCGCCGCTCTTGCCGTCGGCGTCGCCGGCCACGCCGGTGCCAGCGAGGGTCGTGACGATGCCCTTGGCGCTGACCATGCGGATCCGGTGGTTGGCGGCGTCCGCGACGTAGACCGCACCGAATGGATCGGTCGCCAACCCGCTCGGCTGATTGAATTGGGCCTTGTCCGCTGGGCCGTCGGCGAAGCCCGCAGCGCCCGTGCCGGCGAACGCGCTGACGGTGCCATCGAGCGCGACGCGACTCAGGAGGTGTCCATACCGCTCCGACGTGTAGAGCGCGCCATCCTTGGCGCGGGCCAACCCCCAAGGTCGGTTGAGCGCCGCGCCTGCGCCCTTGCCCGGCAGCGATGTGCTCGCGCCGGATCCGGCGGTCGTGAGGACCCGGCCGACGTCCGCTTTGCAGGTGCCGTCGATGCACAGATCGGCCGGCGTGCAGGCGTCGCCGTCTTCGCACGGAAGCGTCGCCGTACCGTTGAGACACACCGCAGTGTAGGGGTTGCAGCTGTCTATCGTGCAGCTGTTGCCGTCGTCGCAGCTCTTGCTCTTGCCGACGCAGGCGCCCTTGGCGTCGCACGCGTCCGCGGTCGTGCACGCCGAGCCGTCGTCGCACGAAACGCCGACTTTTTCGGCCGCAAAGACGCACGACCCGGTCTTGGGATCGCAGCTGTCTTTCGTGCAAACGCTCGCGTCGTCGCAGCCCTTGCTGGTCGACTCAATGCGGCGAATGAGTCGGTACTGCCGGTCCGTCAGCACAATCGTGCCCTGTCGGTCCACCACCATGCCGCGAATATCGGCCAGCGTCGCTGTGCCAAGCACGCCGTCCGTCGCGCTGCTGGCGCCCTTCTTGCCCATCACCGTCACAACCGAGCCGTCCGCGTCGAGCCGCCGCAGCAGACGATTGCCAGAGTCGAAGAACAACAGGCGGCCAACTCGGTCGAACGTGAGGGCACGCGGCGTGTGCATCGTCGCCTTGAGCGCCGCGCCGTCACCAAAGCCGGCCGTGCCCGCACCGATCTTGGTGGTGACAACCTGGCTCGCGGGGTCGTAGGCGCGGACGCGGTGATTGCTGCCATCGACAAACCAGAGCAGCCCTTTCGGCCCGATCGCGACGCCGAACGGATACGAGAGCTTCGCCTCTGTGCCCTTGCCGTCCGCGAAACCCTGCGCTCCGCTGCCGATCGGCGAGGTCGTCACGCCAGCCGCGGTGACGAGGCGGATGCGATGGCGCGTCGATTCACCGACCCAGACGGCGCCTTTCGCGTCGACGGCGAGGCTGTCAGGGGCGTAGAGTTGGGCGACGTCGCTGCTGCCGTCCGTGTCCGCTGCGACGCCGGTGCCCACCAACGTGGAGACCTGACCAGCGCTGTCGATGATGCGGATACGATGGTCCGCCGCGTCTGCGACGTAGATCCAGCCTGATTTTCCGGTGGCGACGCCGGTGGGTGATCGAAACATCGCCTCGCTCACCAGCCCGTCGGCATAGCCGTAGTTCCCCGTCCCCGCGACGGTCGCGACGACGCCAGCGGCTGAGATGCGCCGAATGCGCCGATTGCCCACATCCGCGAACACCAGCGCGCCATCGTCGGCGAGGGCGATGGCGGAAGGCTCCTGATAGCGCGCCGTCGCGACGGGACCATCGGCGAAGCCACTGCCGCTTTTTCCCGACCATGTCACGAGCGTGTCGAGCCCTTGGGTGCATTTGCCGTCGACGCAGGTGTCGCCGGTCGTGCAGCCATCGCCATCGTCACAGAGCCCGGATTTTGGCGCCTGAGTACATGCACCCGTGAAGCCATTGCAGGTCCCTGCGGTGCACGGGTTGTCGTCGTCGCACGCGTTGACCGGCCCTGACTTGCACGTGTGCGTCTTGGTCTCACAGGTCTCCTTGGTGCACTTGTTGCCGTCTACATCGCCGCAATCCTCGGCCTTCCAGCTCTTGCCGTCAGTCGCGCACACGGCGATCTGTGATCCTTTGCACAGCTTGTCACCTGCAGTGCAGGACGCTGGCGCACACGTGCCCTCTGCGCACAGCCCTTTGGCCGCGCCGCAATCCGTGTCGATCTTGGCCGACAACCCAAGGGCGCCGCACAGCATGGCCTTCTCTTCGTCGCAGAAGGCCTGCGAAGGCGCGCAGATCTGCACCTTGCACTTACCTACATCGCACGCTTGGCCAGCGGCGCAGGGCGTCGTCGTCCAGCTCTTCTCGTCGGCTGCGCAGGACTGCAGCTTACCGTCGGTGGTGCACTGCGTGTCGCCCACGCTGCACACCTTCGTCGTGCACGCCCCAGCTAGGCATATTTCCCCGGTTTTGCAGGGTTTTGGCTCCCAGGTGAGGCCGTTGGGCGCGCAGATGCCCGGCACATTGCCCTCGCATTTCTTCAGGCCAGGGTTGCAGATCTGCTTGCTGCACACGCCGCCGGTGCAGCCGTTCTGCGAGGGGCACGTCGACGCGACCCAGCCGCTGCCGGTGTCTGCACAGACCTCACGCGAGATCGGGCCGGTGCATTTGGCCTCGCCAGGCGAGCACACCGCGGGCAAACAAAGCCCCGCATTGCACGCATTTCCGGCCTTGCAGTCGCTGTGCTTCTCGCAGTCGGCGCAGAGGTCCGCCGTGGTGCAAATCTGATTGAGGGGGCTGCAGTCCTTGCTGCTCTTGCAGTCGAGCGGCGCCGGCAGGCACTGGTTGAGCTTGCAGACCTGGCCCGTCTTGCAGTCGGTGTGGTTGATGCAGTCGGCGCAGTGTTTCGTCGCCGCGTCACAGATCCCGTCTTGCGCGCTGCAGTCCTTGTCGGAGACACACGATTTGGGCGCGAGACAGCTCCCCTTGAGGCATCGCGCGTTGGCGCCCGGGCAATGCGCGGTGTAGCGGCACACGACGCACGTGCCCTGGGCGATGTTGCACAGCGGCTTCGCGGGTGGGCAGTCCTTGTCAGCGGAGCAGACGACGCCGCCTGCGTCGGTGGTCGCCGTGGCGGCGTCCGTCTGCGGTGCGGCGTCCGCTGCGGTCATATCCGTCGCGGCGGCATCTGGGATCGCAGCGTCTTGCCCCACCGCATCTGTTGATTCGACGTCGCTCGTCGGCGCGTCGCTCACGCCATCGATCGTGACGTCGGAGGCGGCCGCAGCGTCGAACGCCTGGATCACCGGCTGGCCGCAGTGAGCTGTCGACAAGGCGATCCCCAGCACAAACACGGCACGAATACCGGGCGAAAGTTGCATGTTGGGCTCCAGTGGACGCGGCTGCCGCCGCTCACAACGCGATGACGCAAGGGGGGTGGTTCGTAGTCGCTCGGGCGGCGCTGCGGTGTCGGCGACCGTCCTGATACGACGTGTGTCGAGACTACGCGCGCCCCGCAGCGCCGGCAACCATCCCCTATCGAGCCCGGTCGCCGTCTCGCGTTTCGATCCGCCGAAGCAGCGCATCGGGGTCGTTCGTGCGATCGTCGCGTCAACCGCTCAATCTTACGGACGGCGTTATGCGCATGCTGTAGGCTGGCCAAGCACCGCCACGGCGCGACATAAACCAGGGACCGCAGGATGCACGCTCGCGCTTCAGCCGTATCGAAGGGTCTGGGCTCCCGAACGCCTCGCGCGAGCCGACGACCGCATCTGCTCGCGCCCACGCTGACGGTGGCGTCGTGTGCTGGTCGCTGCCTCGTCCTCGCGCTCATATGGGCCCTCAGCGGCGCGTTCGCACCATCGATCTCCGTCGCAGCAGCCGGCCGCGCGCCCACCTCGAGCGCGGCCCGCACGACCTGGACGGCGCCTTCCGGGCGATTCTCGCTGCGCTTGTTGACGCGTGGCCGCTCGCTGCAGGTCCGCACGTTTCCCAGCGCGACGCCTGATCAAATCCAAGAGTCCCTTGAGGTGCTCGACGGCGGCGACGTCTTGCTGCGTGTCGAGGCGTTCGCCAACCCCAACAATCGGGACGCACAGGCATGGCTAGACGGCAACCAGCGACCGTTGCGTACCGCACAGACGAAGGTCACGCGCGAGCGCGGGCTGCCTCGCGGTGTGACCGGGGTCCGGCTGACGCAGAACCGCACCGCTCAGGCCTACGCCCACGCCGTCGTGCTGCTGGCCGCCGATGGGTTGCGATTGCGCGTGATTTGCCCGGATCTCCGCGACAAACGCGCACAACAACTGCTGCGCGGCGCCCTCAAACGCCTGCATGTGCTGCGTCCGCGAGGTCGGCGATGAGCCCCAACCGACGAGCCCCCGGCGCCCACACGCTCGCCCTCACGCTCGCGCTGTGGCTCAGCCCGACGCTGGTCACGCTCGCGCCCGCCGTGAGCGCTGCGGTGGGCACCTGTGGCGGTCAGAAAGACACCTGCAAATGCGGTAAGAACAACCCGTATCCCTGTTGCGACAACGGCAGCAACTGCACGTGGTGGGCGTGGCACGAGGCCTGCTGCACTTGGAACATCGCGCTCCCTGGCTGGGGTAACGCCAACACCTGGCACGCGTACGCCAAGAGCAACCCGGACTTCGTGGTGCAGGGATCGCCGTCCGTTGGCAGCATCGCGACCTCGACCAAGGGTAAGTACGGTCACGTCGCGTGGGTCATCGCCGTCGGCAATGGCAACGTGACGGTGAGAGAGATGAACTGCTGCGGCACGTGCAAGTGGGGCATGGGCACGCGGGTGCACGCGACCAGCTACTTCAACTCCGGTTTTGTGCGCCCGAAGCCGAAGGGCCCTGTGTGTGGCAACGGCAAGTGCGAGGGCGGCGAGAGCTGCGCCAGCTGCGCGAAGGACTGCGGCGGCTGCTGCGGCAACGGCAAGTGTGACCACGGCGAGACCTGCACGACCTGCACCAAGGACTGCGTGTGTCTGCCCAAGGGCGGCTTCGACGTCGCAGGCAGCACCGCCTTGCGCGGCTGGGCACAGGATCCCAACGCACCCGCGTCTGCGGTGACGGTGGAGATCCAAGCCGACGGCAAGAAGGTCGCTGGCGCGAAGGCGAATCAAGCGCACAGCGCGGTCAAGGGCCACGGATTCAGCGTCGTCACGCCGACGCAGCTCTGTGACAATCAGGCGCATACGCTGACTGCGCTGGCGATCGACACGGCGGGCAAAGGCAAACCGAGCGTTGGACAACGGGCGCTGCGATGTCGGTCGGATCTCGTCAGCACCGGACCGTACGCCACCGAGCACCAGCGGGCGTCTGCGCTGATGGCGGCGGCGGCTCAGGACACGGCCGCGCCAGAGCGAGCCGGCGGCGGTGGCGCCATGGCCCCGATCCCGCTTGCGGGCCTACGCCACGATCATCCGAAAGGCGCGCCCTACGCGACGGGCGGTGCGATCGAGAGCTGCATCACGCCTGGGGTTCAGCCGTTCGACGCGGTGGAGACCGTGATGACGCGCGCCATGGGCGGGCTGCCCTTCGCCGCCGAGGTTCGGGTGGATAGTGTGGTGCTCGCGACGCTGAAGAGCGACGGCGCCGCGACGGTGCCTGCGAAGACCAACGGGATCCCAGCGAGTGGCGACGGCGTCAAGGTGTTTGGCGGTGGTCTGACGCTGTGTCTGCGGACCTGGGCGACCACGGAGGCCGTGCACAGCCCGGCCGGCCACGTCGCGCTGGCTGCGCCGCAATTCCGACTAGGCGCGTGGCGGTACGGGCTTGAGACGCCCGGCCACGGACTCAAGCTCGATCTCCGTGCCGCCGACAGACCGGCGCTATTCGGCGGACCCGCGGCCACGGGCGCGATTCGGCTGTGGCGAGGCCTCGACGAGCCCTTCGACAGCGTTCACGGCCATGTCGACCAGGCGGATAGCCGGGCCGAGGTGTCGTTGTTGCCGTCCGCGAACGCGACGATTGGCGTGCCGCTTACGGGCGACTTCGCCCTCGCGCGGCTGCCGAAACACATGACGCTGGCGTTGCGGTGGGGGCGCGCCGGGCAGACGCCGCCGCCGAGCGACGCCGCTGCGGCCGGAGAGCTGCTGGCTCGCATCGACCACTTGCGCGTGGCGCGCAATGACACACGCCGGCTTGGTCTCTTTGACGTCGCGCACATGGCCAGCTTTGGGCTGCAGGTCGCCGCTGCGCCACAGGCTCAGCTCCCGGCGCAGCCCCGAGATCTCGGCCTACAGGTGGCCATGTCTCACAAATTCGCTGGATGGTGGTCGACAGGGGGCCTGCGCGTGGCGCTGGAGCTACCCGGCCCGGCGTTTGACCGGGTTCGGCTGCGGCTGCGTGGAAGCCTCGCCGATCCGGCGCTTGCGCTGGTGGCCTCGACCGAGGCAGGCGCGCTGGCGGTGCAGCTCCCCGCTGCGGCCGCGAACGTCGGCGAGCAGCGGCTAGAGCTCGCGTTGGCGGGCCAACGCTTGCGCCTTGACCTGCTGCTGTCGGAGGACCGCTGGCAGGCGCCTTCGAGCGGCGTCGAGCTACGCAGCATCGCCCTGTGTCGCGGCGGCTGGTGGACGCTACCCAGCGCCGACGCGCGTGGGCTGCAGGACACCCGCAGCGCCAGCGGCGGCGTACGCCTTGAGGCGCTGGAAGACGCAGCCGCGGCCAGCTCGGGCGGCGCCGACGCGGTCAGCGACGCCCGACCCCCGAGCGGCAGCTGGCTCGTGAGCCGCGAACTCACCGCACCACAGACCGCTGTGCGCTTCACGCTCAAGCAACATCTCACGGTCGGCGCGCTGCGCTTGCGGTTGCTCCTGGATGACAGCCCCGCAGCCGTGCTCGATGCACCCGGCCCCAGTGAGCAGCCTGTAGCCGTGAAGGGCGCGCCGTTCACGCGGATCGGGCTGCTGCTTCAGGTCAAACCGGGTGCGATGAACGCAAAGGGCTTCGCCGAGTTCGCGGACCTTGAGGTGCGGGGCGTGGACGGCGTCTGGCGTCCGGTGGCCGCGATCCCGATCGTGTTGGGAGAGGCGCTCGTGGCGAGCCGCGCCGTCGGCGTCCCCGGCGCCGTGAGCGCGTCCGATGCGGTGCCAGACGCGCGCGCTGTGAGCACGCCACCAGCGGCCCACACCGATCGCGGGTGCAGCATCGGCCGGGGCAATCGGCACCTGGGCGGCGGCTGGTCGGCTGCGTTATTGCTGGCGGCGCTGTGGCTGGTCGGGGCCCGGCGGCGTCGCCAGTCGCCGGCCTAGACCGGCGTGCGGGCGCCTGAGAGCCTCCCGACGGCGCCTGCGTCAGCGCGCTAGCACCGCTGTGAGCGCCGCAGGCAGGCCCAACTCAGCCACCGGTCGCGCCTTCCGAATCACCCCGGGCAGGCCACCCTGCAGCGAGAACGCGAGGCTCGCGGGCGTCGCCTCGGCGCCGGTCGTGGCAGCTGAATCGCCAGGAAACCAAGCCTCGACGTAGGGGACCCAAGTTCCCACCTGCCATCCCAAGGAGGCGTCGGTGACGAGCAGCTGCAGCGCCACGGCGCGGCTGCCTGCCGCGCCGTCCGGCAGCTGCCAGCGCAGCGACGCGGGTCCGTGGACGACACGTTTGTCGTCGCTGATGACCACGTCACCGTCCAGGCTCAAGGACTGCACGCCCACCGCATCGCCACCGGTCGCGCTCGGGTCGCTAGCACCGGCCAGCACAAACCCCAACTGCGCCGGAGCCGTCACGGCCACGACGCCGCTCGTCGCCGCGTTGAGGTCCTGTCCCGCCGCGGCGGCTTGGCGCCAGTAGGTGCCTTTCGCCCCGTAAATCCCGGCTGGCAGCGCCCAACGGCGCGTCGCGTCCACGTGAGGTTCGGCGACCAACGCGCGCGTGGCGCTCGCCAGCCGCGCCAAGCCGTCGTCGAGGCGATGCATCTGCCCCAGCCCGTCGAACACGCAGGATGACACCACGGCGAGGTCACCGGTGGCGGTGACCACCACCACATCGCCCCGCTCGTCCGCGGCAGCCACGGCGTCGGCGAGGCCGAGAGCGTCTGTGCGCGTGACGCCCTCGTACCCAGCTGCCACCAGCGCCTCACCGGCCTCGTTGAGGTCGAGCCAGCGAACGTCGGCGCGCCGTGTGCGGACCCCGGATCGAAGCCCCGCGGTGCGCGGGCAGATGTTGGGGTTTGGCGCGAAGGTGGCCGCAGCGGTGGCCGACGCCTCTGTCGGCGATGTTGGCGGCGCTGTGGCACAGGCCACTGCGATGCAGGCCGCGAAGAGGAGCGGTCCGACGCGGCGGGCATGGCGTGATCGTCGGTTCATGCTGCCGACCTCCCTTCATGCAAGCGTCGCCCGAGGGTCCCATTGCTTCGGGTCAACTTCAACCAGACAACCGGAGCGCGCAGAACAAAAGAGGCGGGGCCGCGGTCGAGGCGGCCCTACAGTGAACCCTCAGCGGCACGGAGCCGTTCGCTACGTCAGCGCACGCCGCCATGCCTGCTCGGGTTGCCTTTCTGCAGCGCAGACGTCGTCGATGGGAACCGGTGCCCGGCTGGACCCGCAGCATGGTGGCGCTCGACGTTGGACTCCGCGTCGCCCGAGATGATCAGTCCGTCGCGCACCGTCTCGGCGCCCTGCGCGAAGGCGATGGCCACGGCGTGCGCGATCTGGTCCCGGCTGTCCACGGTCCCTGACAGATAGCACGTGTTCTTGCTGTCAAAGTCCGCGGAGACCGCGCGAAGGCCGGCTTCGGACAGTCTGGTTTGGGCTGCAACGGTACGGTCATTTGTCGCGTTTGACATATCAGAGATCCCGGCGCACCCGGCTTGGCTCGCCGTGGTTGGCGGGACGATGAGGTCGCTTGTGTCTGTCAACCTAGGCGACGGCGACGGCCTCACAACCCTCAAAAAGAACTGAGGTCATGAAGAGGAGGTCAGCAATTGACCCTCAAACCATGATCTGCAGCGTCCCCGGAAACCGGTGTGCAAGGCGGCGGTTTGGGGTTGCCGGGCAGCGCACAATCGGCGTTGACGATGCGGGGAACCGTCGACGTGTCGCCGCCGGCGTCTTGGGCGTCAACACTCGCGTCTGCCGCGTCGGCCGCCGTCGCATCCTCGGCGGCGTCACCCTCCACGCTGTCGCCATTCAGCGCGCCGTCGAGGTCGGCAGCATCGGCTCCAGCGATCCCGTCCTCGTCCCCGAGCAGTTTGGCTGCTCTCCGTGCAGCTTCCGTTTTGATGGCGAGATCGCCCTCATTCACTTCCGTCACGTTGGCGCAGGACGGCTGCGCCAGGGCCACTAAGAGCCCGAGGCAGATCGGTAGAAACGGGCGTCGCGACGCAGCTGCTATGGTCATCTCCAAAGGCGGCTAAAAATGCCACGCGACGGCCAAGTGCGGGCCGCCAACACGGAGCTGCAACCCTGCCGAGTCCATCTTGGCCCGTGTCATGAGCATCCACGCACCTGCGCCGATGGCCGCGATTCCTACGCCTAGCGCTGCACCGCCAAGCATTTGCCGATCATCGATGTTCTTCTTCTGCGCCTTATATTCGGCGCTGGACAGCCCGTCGATCTTGCCGGCCCCGTCCTTCTGGGCGAGCGCTGCATTCGGGTCACCAGCGTCGCTTCGCGTCGACAGCAACAAAGCCACCCAGGTGCCGACGCCAACGCCGCCAAGCGCGAGCGATGCATATCCGGCCGGTGTCTTCCACGTCGCGGCCCTCAGCGCAGGCTCGGTCAGCGCGCGCGACGAAATGGGCGCACACGCCAGCGTTCCGATGAGCGCCACGGCCTCGATCATCGTTTCGTCCATGACGGTAGACCAGGCAGTCTCGCGAACA
>ERZ889078.452-NODE-452-length-37158-cov-28.719025_pt1 | contig 37158 bp, 46 predicted proteins | sample MGYA00521266_ERZ889078 | MGnify/ENA primary metagenome ERZ889078 (study PRJEB32303, sample SAMEA104408618) | aquatic metagenome | biome: Brackish water; feature: Pelagic; material: water | place: Baltic Sea | collected 2014-06-16T06:34:00 | depth 76,534 m ...
AAGAGGTGGAATTAAAAAACTTGATTTACTGGTCTTGAAAAAGGGGAGCATTATAGTTTTTAGAAGCATGATTAACGGTATTGTTGAAAAAGCCAAGAAATCATAAGATTTTGGAGAGTTTTATAGTATCCACCACAGCATTTCATTATAATGCGCTTATTATTTGACTAAGGAAAAAGATGGGTTTACTATTACTATCGATAATTGTCGCGCTCTATGTTTTTATTGCAATAAAAGCGTTTTATTTTAAAAAATCTTCCGAGGCGACGTCAATCGCTTATTTCGAGGTGTTGAAGCTTAACGCTAAAATCATTTTGGTCGCTTCCGTAATCTTATTGGCCGTTGTTTTGATTATTCACGGCGGCGTTTTCTGGGGAGTTGGTCTATTTGGCAATCTATTTTCTTTTCTCTCCTTCGTTACGCCTTCTTCAATGGACGATTTGCTTGAAAGTTACGTTGAACAAGTATCCGTGATAATATTCGTCGTTCTTCTTCCTTACGCGAAGTATTCAAATAGCGTCGTAAAAAAATTCAAGGATAAATTATTCGAATTTCTTCTAAAAAAGTACGATTCCGATATTAATATCATAACGAAGAAGCAGTTTGCCGCCATAAGCGATTTGGCGTTTGCGAATAATGATTTTTTAAAAAAAGTTAAGCAAAACATTGATAGCGATAAGCTTAAAAACTCTTCTATGGTTAATTTTGACGATACGTTTTATTTTCCAGACAAAGAAATCTATATAACGGAGTGCACGGTAGAAACTCTCGAAGAAGTGTATAGAAAAGACGCCAAAGGGAAAGGAAAATGGAAAGTTTTGAGTACTGCCGTTGTTTTCAACGGTCTTGCGATCATAGTTCCAAAAGATAGATACAATCCAGCTTCCACGGCCAAAGAGCCAACGCTTTTTTGCGTGGATAATCCGTCCGCGTCCATTCTGAGCGATAAAACGCGTTCCGATAAAAAACATAATTTTATCCTTGAGGCGTATTATCAATATTTTAGAAAAGGAGGTAAGCTTACGTATGGCAAACAGAATTTTTCCGATAGGATATACGGCCATTTCAACTCTTCGTTTGCGAACTACGACGAGCAAAGCGAAGAACTCTGTGAAATCGCGAAAAAAATGAATATTAATTATATTATGGAAGACGAATCTTATATTTATTTATTTCATAATGAAGAAAATATCGACCTGTTTACGTTTTATCAAAATGAAGACGTTTCCACTTCCTTGGAAACTTTTGAAAAAGACTTTCAATTGCTTTTGAAAATAAGTCAAGAATTTAAATAAAAGTTGATGACGGGTCTGAATGGTTGAAGGTTGCAAATGAATACGAAAAAATATAAAAAAAATATAGCGGGAAAACTAGCGGCTACTTTCATAGAGCATCCTCTTACGTTGACGTTGAGTCTCTTGATAATCGCGCTGGGATACGTAACGTTGCAAATATCTCCGAGGGAAGCGAACCCCCAAATCGCCGTCGCGGGCGGTACGGTAATAGTTCCCTATCCGGGCGTAAAGGCGAGCGAGATTCAAAAAGCGATAGTCGAACCGCTTGAAAGAAGACTTCGAGAAGTTGAAGGCGTTGAAGACGTTTATGGCGTCGCTCAAGACAACTTAGCCGTTTTAAACGTAAAATTTTTTTTGGGACAAGAGAGCGATAAGGCGAACTTTAGACTTTACAATAGCGTCTTGAGAAACATGGGCGTTTTGCCAAAGGAGATAGCGCCGCTTATAGTCAAAACGATGGACATAGACACCGACATAGCCATAGCCTCTATCGCGTTTTACTCAAAGGACCCCTCCGTCTCGATGACTGAACTCTACAAGAAAGTTTCCAAAATCCAGACAAAAATCAACCGCATCGAAAACGTGGCCATCACCGATTTGATTGGCGAAAGAAAAGAGCAGTACAACGTTGAGGTGGATCTTCACAAGCTTACCGCCTATCATCTCTCTCTAGGGCAAATTTCAAAGGCGATAGAGGGCTTAACCGCGAGAACTCCAGACATCGCGGGAAGAACCAAAGACAACAAGATCGTCGTGTTTGGAGTTGAAAAGGCGATACGAAGCGTTGACGACGTAAAGAGGTTGATCGTCGCTATTTATGGAGACTCCCCCATATATCTAGAAGACGTGGCCGAGGTTTCGAAATCTGACGACGTTCAAAATATGAAATCGGCGACTTTGACGTACGCGGGGAATGGTCTTGGCAACGAGACGCCACAAACCACCATCAGTATCACTAAAAAAAGAGGGTCCAACGTCGTGGAAGTGAACAAGGCGATATTCGCGCTGATGGATTCTCTCAAACTACAGTTGGAGAAAGATAAAATCGGATTTGTCGTTACTCGGGACGACGGCTACACGGCCAATCATTCCGTAAACGAACTCGTGACGCACATCCTGATATCCGTGACGATTATAGGTCTATTGTTGGTAGTCGCTCTTGGCTACAAAGAAGCGCTCATCGTCACTCTCACCGTTCCCATGATTCTGTCCCTCACTCTGTTCATCGCTTTCGCGTTGGGGCAAAGCGTCAACAGGGTTTCACTTTTCGCCATTCTTGTGAGTCTTGGTATTTTGGTTGATTCCGCCATTATCGTCATCGAAAATATTCATAGACGTTTTCACGACCATGACTCGGGCGATAAAACGCTAAAAGAGATAGTGATAGCCGCGACGAACGAAGTGGGGAATCCCACCAACTTGGCGACGATGGCGATAATCATGACGTTTCTTACTCTGTTTTTGGTTGGGGGAACGGTTGGACAATACGTTAAGCCGATAGCCATTTACGCTCCCCTGGCCATGTTCGCTTCGCTTATAGTCGCTTACGCGTTCACGCCCTATTTCGTAAACAAGCTTATGAGCAAGGATGACTGAAATTGAAAAAAAATAAAATGATAGAATCCTACGTATATTCTCTTTTGCAAAGTAAAACGAAAAAAGCCTTGACCATAGTAGTCACGCTTCTCGCATTGGCGTCGGCGGTTATGCTGGTCACGTCGGAGTCGGTAAAAGTAAGACTGCTTCAAAATCAATTGTCGGACAACCTCACCATCTATATAGACTTGCCGGAGGGCAAATCGGTTTATGAGACCAAAGAAGTCACGAGTTGCGTAGTTCAAACTTTAAAGAAAGAGGAAATCATTACGAACATGTCCATCTTTTTGGGAGAAAGCGCTCCCGTCGATTTTTCCGCGATGTTAAAAGGTCGTCTCTTCGTTTCGGGTGAAAACATCGCGAACATGCTCATCAATTTTAAAAAAGGGGACGAGAGAGAAGAGAGTTCCGTCGCCGCGGTTCATAGGCTAAGACCAATAGTTCAAAAAAACTGTTCAATGCACAACGCGAACATTAAATTCATACAAGATCCCGCGGGACCTCCCTATTTGGCCGCCATAGTTTTGGAGGTGATGAGTGACGAAAACCTTTCCTCCATGGAAAAACTGGCGTATAGACTAGAAGATATATTTAAAACGTCAAAGGGTTTGGTCGACGTTGACGTGTTGAGCGATGAAAATTTCACAAGATACGCAGTCGCGCTCAATAGAGAAAAAATAGTGAAATCGCGCCTAGGATTGGAGCAAGTGAAAAAGACGCTGTATCTCGCGTTTGAAGGCGCGAACGTGGCGTATAGCAACGACGCGAACGCCCAAAACCAAATACCCATTCATCTCGCGCTGAGTAAAAAAACGAAACTTTTTGGTTCGTCCAAGAAAGAAGACCTTGTAAGGAAGTTCGCGGAAGTCAAACTCCTGAATTCGCAAGGAAGGCTCGTGCCCTTAAGCGAACTGGTCACCATAAGCGCGACGAGCAGTAAACATAAGATAGTCTCAAAAAACTTGTCTCCGCTTGTAAGCGTGGTCGCCGAAACCGATGAAATTAGTCAAATTTACGCGCTCCTCGACATAAGGGAAAAGATACAAAAAAAGTTGTCAAACGAATATGAGATAGAGAAATCCGGCCTCTTGGATTTCACTCTCGTGGACAAAAACACTCAAGAAAGATTCAATCTTCATTGGGATGGAGAACAAAAAGTTTCCATGGACACGATAAGGGATTTGAGCGCGGCTTTGGGGGTGGCGACCATATTGATATTTTTTATGATGGTGGTTTATTATGAGATTTTTTCACTCGCCGCCGCGATTGTTTTAGCCAGTTTCATATCTATCGTCGGCGTTATATACGCACACCTCATTTGGGACCTGTTCACCCCATCGAACTTCTACATGACGGGGACTTCCCTCATAGGTTTTATCGCTCTCATTGGGATAAACTCCAGAAACTCTTTGCTGATAATCGATTTCGCGAAACAGCTAATAGAGGAGCGAAGTCTGAGCGTAAACAGGGCGATATCCGTTTCGGTGAACACAAGGGCGAAGCCGATACTCTTAACCGTGCTCGCCATCGTTTTCGCGAGTGCTTTGCTCTCAACCGACCCAGTGTTCGGGGGTCTTGGCGTGGCGCTCATAGGAGGGACTTTGGTGGCTTACGCGGTTTCCTTGTTTATCGTGCCCATTCTAATTCAAACGCCTTTGTTAAAACAATACCCGATACGACTGGAAATTGACGATGTAAGCGGTTGTTCCATAAAAGTGTTATAATGTGAAAAATTATGGGAGAGTGACATGAAAAAAATCATATTGGCCGTAGCGATAGTTGGAAGTTTGAGCGGGATTCTAAGCGCGTCGAATTTCGGGATTGGGATTTCCGGTTCGGACCAGGGTATCGATAGTTTTAGGCTTTCCATCGGTAATTATTTTGGCGTTCCGCAACGGCAAGTGTTGGATGTCGAATACTACGTTCCTCGCGAGCACATGAGCGTTGTTTACTTTTTGGCCAACAAATCGCGAAGAGACCCTCGCTACGTTACCGAGTTGCGACGTCGGGGGCTAAGCTGGTGGAACATTTCCGCGCGTTTGGGACTTGATCCGTACGCATTGTATAGAACGCCAAACAGTGGGTATAAAAGACACCGTATGCAAGACTCCGAGATCGCCGATTACGTAAACGTTCGCTTTCTTTCCGACTACCATCACGTCAGTCAAGATGAAATCATCAAACGCAGACGCGGAGGCGAGAGGTATGAGAGAATTGACAATTTTTATCGAGGCAGGGGGCAACAGTCTCCGCGTTACGAACAGCGTAAAGAGAATAAAATGGAGCGCAAAGAAGATCGGCGCCGTGACGAAGATTCGAGAAGCGATAAAAAAAGTGGAGACCGCAAAGACGGCAGAGAACGAGACGATTCTTACTAAAGTCTAAAGATCCACTCCATCCCAAAACTCTTCATAGGAAAGATTGGTTTGGGCGTCTTTGGCGTCTTGCGTTTTTTTATAATGAGCTTCAAAATACAGAGCGAGCGCCTCGTTTATGACGGTCTCTCTATCTTTGTGGAGAGTTTTCTCAAAGAGTTTTAAGTTTTTCGCGTTTTCATTGCTAAGAGTTATATTATTCATGTCGATATAGTACCAAAATAGCGCAAACGCGGCGAACTAAGCCTTAGTCTTTTTTCGTTTTTTTGTCATTGCGTTTTTCTTTCAAAGTTTTTGTCGGCGCTTTTTTAACCGCTTTTTTTGAATCTTGACCTTTTGCCATAATATCTCCTTTATTTGAATTTTTTTAGTCGTTCGCGCATTGTATACGACTTAAGCTTAAAGCGGGTGTCGCGCTTTGCGAGAACCGCTAGGCTCTCCGCGCGGTTCAGGTCTTGAATTGTTCCAGTTTGTTCGTGAGCTCCGACGTCAAACTATTCAAGTGACGCGCGGCGCTCGCTATTTCGTCCACGTTTTTCGAGTTAACGGTTGAAATGGAATTTATTTCATTTACGCTTTTGGCGATGTCTCCGATGTGAAGGCCGGTGCTCTCAAAATCTTTCACCGTTTTGTCGTTGGCGACTGTGGCTTTTTGGACGATAGCCACCGTCGCGTTTACTTTGTTCTCTATTTTAGAAGCGATCGTCGTCAATTTATCCATCTCTTTGGAGTCGCTATTCATGTGTTCGCTCGTGGACGAAATGGCTTGAATGATTATGTTTATCGTCGAGCTGATTTGTGACAAACTATCCTGAGTCCTCTCCGCCAATTTTCTCACCTCATCCGCCACGACGGCGAAACCTCGTCCATGCTCTCCGGCTCGAGCGGCTTCTATCGCCGCGTTTAGCGCTAAGAGGTTGGTCTGATCGGCAATATCGGATATTTCCTCAAGCACGCTTCTGATTTGTTGCGTTTCTCTTGAGAGAGCGTTCATATTCGTCGCGAGTTTTGTCTCGCTTTGGGCGTTGAGGTGCACTTTTATCGCGAATTCCATAATTTCGGTTCTTACGTCGTTGAGAATATCGTTGGCTTCGATCATCTCGTCTTTGCTTTTTATCGCGTCTCCTATCGACAGCGCTATCTCTTGAATCGCTAGCGCGATTTTATCCGTTGCGGCGTTAACTATGAGTAGAGATTTTTCGACGTTTTTGCCAACGTTCGAAGAGGTGATGGAAAGTTCGTGAGCGATTGAAGAGTTTTCCATACTGGATGACTTAACCACGACTATGCTCGCGTGCACTTTTTCTATAAAGACGTTTATATGGCTTGCGATCGCTTTGATTTCGTCGTTGCCGCTCGTAACTATTCTTTTTGTGAGATCGCCGTCGCCTTGCGCCAAATCCGAGGCGACTTCCAAAATGCCGTTAATTGGATTTATAATCGTTTTGTTCGCTATAAACGATACGAGCAAAGTGATGAGAATTGAGATGACGACGCTGGCGGCAATCATTTTTGACGAGGAGTCGCTGATCTCTTCAGACGCCGTTTGCCTCATTTGCGTGATTTTGGTTTCCACATTGTCGATATATTCGCCGGTTCCTATTATCCATCCCCATGGTTTGAAAAGCTCAACGTACGACATTTTTGGTTGCGCTTCGTCGCTTCCCGGTTTTGACCAATGGTATTTGACCATGCCGGAACCTTTTTCACTCGCGACATTCGCCATTTCGTTAAATAGAAAAACTCCCTTTGGGTCTTTAACGTTAGATAAGTCTTTTCCATCCAATTCCGGCTTTATGGGATGCATGATCATTTTGGGAGAAGCGTCGTTTATCCAAAAGTAGCCACTTTCTCCAAATCTCATATCGGCGATCGTTCTCAGCGCTTCTTGTTGAATTTTAGCAGTGACGTCCGAAACGTACGCTCCCGTTCCGATAACCCAATTCAATGGTTTAAACAGTTTGACGTAGGAAACTTTTGGTTGAGGTTTGTCAAATCCGGGTTTGGCCCAACTGTACTCAACGATTCCTTCCCCTCGCGTTTTTGCGATTCTAGCCATTTCGTTAAAGAGGTAAACGCCGTTTGGATCTTTAAATCCAGATAAGTCTTTTCCATCCAATGCCGGCTTTATGGGATGCGTGATCATTCTGGGAGAAGTGTCGTTTATCCAAAAATAACCATCGTTCGCGTATCTAACGGAGCTTACTAGCCTTTTTATTCTAATGGAGATTTCGTCCAAAGAGAATTTGTCTTTATTGTCTTCATACTCTTTGTCTATGATGCTGAACAAAAAATCGGTCTGATTTTTGAGGTCGTCTTGAACCTCTTTCTTAATTGTTTCTTGCGACGTTCTTTGATAAAAAGAATCTATGGACTTGATTGCTACGGAAATATAGTTTTTTAGCTCTATCTCTTTGTTCAAATAGGCCTCTTCCTTGTATTTGAGAATATTGCGTTCGTTCATTTTCTCGACGCTATACATGGACTGAAGAATAATCGCGACCGTAACCAATAATATCGAGACGACTATAATGAACTGCAATTTTAATCTTATGGATATGAACTTCATAATATATTTTCCTATGGCTTAATGACAAGTATTATAGGAAAAACAAATAGCGTGAGCGTAGCGTGAAATAAATGGCGCGCTAAAGCGGCCTCAATCGATAAGGAGGAATAGTCGTCAGAATTAAAAAAAAAAGCGACGCCCTCGCAAAGAAGGCGTCGCCGAGTAAAAATGGAGGTTCGGGGAAAGAACTTAAAAAGTCCTAAAACACCATATCTAAATGTGGCGAATCCAAAGGAATATCAATCCCCGCGTCTTCGTACGCCGCCATATGGTGCGCAAACGCGCTTGAAGCCAAAGATTTAGATTCTACCTAAAAGTTCGATTTTCTTTGAGTTGTACTCGTTGTCCGAAAGCGCTCCCGCGTCTCGCAGGCTAGCCAGTTTCGCTATAATTTCCATTATTTCGTTCGTTGATCGCGCGTTGAGGCCGCTTGGCGCTTTTGTCTCGCTAAACGTTTGCGCGGCAGGTTCTGGGTTTACAAAGGCGTTATTCGAATTTTGCGCGAAATTGTTTTGCGGCGCGGGTGGAACTTTGTTCGAGCCATAGACGACGGGAAGGGTGGAAACGGATATCGTTCCGTACTGACTGCTAAAAGTTAGCGAAGAGTCCCCGCCTTGTTGTTGGGAAACGCCGCCAATGTTGTTGTCGAGCGTGTCATACACCGTCACTTCGCCATTGAGCTCAACCGCGAGTCTATTTGGAAACACGGCGTAGCGTACGTTGTTTTGTCCGCCGCTGCTAAATGGAACGCCCAAGTTCAAACTCGTTGGCCACCATTGGTTGCTCGCTCTAGTTCCGGCTGGCGCGATAGGAAAAATTTGTATGTTTGGCAAAGCGTTGGAAATCTCGCCGCATAGATTGTTGACGGTGTTTTTCAAGCCATTGTTGAACATATCTCCAACCATGGTCATTCCGCCTCGCATCCACTGCCCGGAGCCTCCTAGCTCTGGAGAGCTAAACTGAGCCATGGTTCCGCCGCCATTGTTAACCGCGACTATCATGTGTATAACCGCGTCCGCGCTTATGTTGTATCGGTTTGAGAGGTCGTTGACTAAGTTTTGGCCCTCTGGAGTGAGTTTTTGCAATGTGATTCCTTGTCGCGCTAGTATAAGCCGCATTCTATCATAATAGTGGCTCGCTAAACTTGCATGCCCGCAGGTTCGAACAACGTTCCCAAGTCGTGCTTGCCTTCGATTAGAAACGATTCCGCCGCGCTAAGGTCGAAACCGTTGCACAAAAACATTTTCCCTCCGCGTTTAAGTAGAAAATCCGCCGCTTTTAGTTTTGTCACTATGCCGCCAGTGGCGAATTCGTTGTTTGGAAGGCAGACGTCGGACAAGGCGCTTTTTGGAATTTCATTGACGACTTTATAGATTTTGGCGTCTTTGTTTTCATGTGGATTTTTATCGTAATAGCCATCGATGTCGCTGAGTATGACCAGCACGTCCGCGTTGATGGCGTAAGCCACGTTCGCCGAAAGTTGATCGTTGTCCCCAAAGAGTTGTTCGGGCGTGGAAGTGATGTCGTTTTCGTTAACGATAGGCAGTATGTCGTTTTCCAAATGGGCGTCGATGATTTCTTGAAACATTTTCGTGCGTTTTCTCGAGTCGAAATCGTCTTCCGTCAAGAGTATCTGCGCGGTGTCTATGTCGTAAATGTCAAACTTCTTTTTGTAGGCGGTCATCAAGATCGGCTGACCCGCCGCGGCGAGAGCTTTTTTGCCAATTTGCTTTCTTTTGTCAAGCTTCAGCGTCGAATATCCAGCGGCGACGGCGCCCGACGTAACCAAGACTACGTCATACTTTTTTTTAAGCGTGGAGATTAAACTGACGAGGTTTAGCATTCGCTCTTTGGCGATATTGTTGTCCTGAGTTAAGACGGCGGTGCCAACTTTTATAACTAATCTTTTCATTGTTTTCCTTCTTGCGTATATGGAGCATTATATCCAAACTCGGACTAAAGGTGAAATCGCGCTATTTATTTGGTTCGAAATAGTTCTATCTTCAAGCTCTTCCTAATTGGATTGTTTTTAATTTTTTATGGAAGAAAAAAAGCTAGGAAAATCCTTGAGAACAAAGCGCAGGATTGCGAGCAGCATATATTTTCTTTTGTCAACATCATAGAACAGCGCGACGGCTATACGGGCGGAAATCGTGCGCCATCGCCACGAGCGCTACGACGGGACCGCCTATCCGCAGGGGCTAAAAGGAAGCGAAATTCCAATGATGGCCCAAATTATGGAAGTCGCGGACGCGTTTGACGCCATGACCACGAATAGAATTTACAAAGCTAGAAAAAGCGTCGAAGCGGCGATAGCGGAACTTCAAGATCTCTCCGGCAAACAGTTCGACCCGGAAATAGTCAAAGTGGACATAGTCGTTTTGGCGGATATAGAGATTGAGCGCAACGTCACGCAAAGACCAAAAACGAAAATGGAGCAAGTGCGCTTCTACATGGAGGAGCGCGTCGCGGAGTTGGAAAACGTTTTAAAAGGAACCGTCATAACTTTGACGCACAAACATTTGGACAAGTTCTTAACGAAAATGATTGGTTCGGGCCTACATATGGTAAAATAGCGAGAAAAAGGATTTTTATGAGAAACGTATTAGCTATTTTATTAATCGCGGGAGCGTTGTTCGCGAGCTATATGGCGCCGGAACGCGTGCCTGGCGCGCAAACGATAGACTCGGAAACAGCTTACGCGATGTTTCAAAAAAACGTCAAATTTATTGACGTTAGGCCGGAAAGATTCGTACTCGAGGGAAAGGTGAAAAACGCGTATCATTTGTACGTCGACGAGTTTTCCAAACAAAAGCTAAACGCGATCGCCGCGACTAAGGAGGAAATCGTCGTATATTGCAACGGGTTGGGTTGCCCGCTATCGGCTGAGGCGATACTCAAGGCCGTCGGATACGGCTATACGAAGATATATTACTACAGAGACGGATATCCGGCTTGGAAGTATTACAATCTTCCAGTCGAATAGCGCTCCGAAACGACTCTATGAAAATATGGATTTCTGACAAGAAAACGCCAACTCATCGTTTGGTGAGAATCAACTGCGAAGAGCATAGCGACTACGACTACGTTGGCGATTTTACCGACGAGGAGCTAAGGGCTTTTCTGGTGGAGATTCAAGACGACGCGAACGTAGAAAAAAATATTAAATTGATAAAATATTATGGGTATCTTCATCTTTTCGTTATTCCTAAAAAATAAGAAGACGACATTGTCTTTATTGTTTTTAGTTTGCGCGACAAGCGGCGTTTGCGCGGATAAAAAATGGATTCCCATAGAGCCGATAAACGCGACGCGAGACCCGATTCAAAAACAAAAATTAGATATAAACTTATCGCAAACGCAGCCTTTGTCGCAACTAGTCGAAAACGCGAAAATTATCCAGCAGCTCATAGACGCGCGAGGCGATGAAGAAAAGTTGGGCCAAGTTGGCGAAAAAAACTGGTTTCCGCTCGATGGAGTTGGCGGCGATTGAACAACCGTCAATAATTAAAACTATGGTATTATTTTACTCGCGCCAAACGCGTCGCTTTTAATAAAAAAAGCGGATTAAAATTTCAAAAAATAGGAGCCTATATGGAAGAAGAAAGAAGTTTCGTGGATATTTTCAAAGACGGTTTAAAAAACGACGCTAAAAATAGAGTTAAGGACACGGTCGTCAAAGATTCTCACGCGAGTGACGACACCCACGTATTTGATAGAATGGCTGACGTTATGTACGGTATGACGACTAAAATGCCTCTGATTGGCAAATACGCCAAAGTCCCCCTAGACAAAATGGACGCTTTGAACAAAACGAAACTATTTACGAGCAAGGTTTTCAAGCCGATTTTTCCATTTTTCAAAGTGGATAAAAAGTACACGGAAAAACTTGTCGACGAAGCTCCAAAGAGCGATTCGGACAAAAAATAAAAGAAAAAGCGCGACGGCGGTCTTGGCCGCGTTCGCGTATTTAGTTTAAGCAAGGCTCCAAAACCTTAGAAATTTTCACCCTCCCACATTTGCGATTATTCCCAACATAATGGTACAATTATTGAATTTGACTATCTCAAATTTGGAGAATTAATGATTTACGATTTTTGGAAAGATTATGAGGAGTTGCTTTCACACGAGCAGGCGTCTCTTCTTGACTATAGACTGGACAATATAGCGATTAAGCTCAATACTTTTTTTCAAAGATTGATTGTTAAAAATATAAAAAAGAGAGAAATAAAATTTTTTCTCGCCGGCTCATGCCTAAAATCCGATACGTTTAGAGATTTGGATATTTTCTTTCCCCTCAATGAAGATCGAGAGCTTATCAACGGCGCTATGAATCAAGACTATTTCGAGTATGAAAACAATTCGTACACCTACAGCTATAAAAGTGAGCTTTACCAGCTCGTTTTTAGGGAAAGATTTAAAGAGGCTTCTCTTGAAGAACTCGTAGACGGGTTTGATTTTGATTCAACCAAGATCGCTTTCGAGTGCGTCTACGACACGAAAAAAAGACTCTTCACTATTTTAAGGTGCGATATGCGCATGGAGTTCGTGAACTATATCAACACCAGGGTGAATCATCTAGCGAGAGTTAGCGTCAATCCATTCGTATCGCTTCAGCGGGCTATTTACTTTTTAAAACGGGGCGACGACGTTCCCTACGACGTGTTTCTTCAGGTGTGTTCGAAAATTGTGGATTTAAAAATGAACGACAATGAGGACACGTCGCTCTACTTTAAAAACTTGCAGGGGAATCCAAACAAGCTAACCAACATCAAAGACGCTATCGCGCATTACATCGAAGATCAAAAAGACGGACATAGCTGATTTTAGTCGGAATTATGAACGGCCCCCACCATTTTATTTAAAATTTCCAAGGTCTTGGCGACGTCGTAGATAGCGCTGTGGTACCGTTCGTCGTCAAATTCTATGTCGTAATGTTTGCAAGTCTCAATAAGCTTTGGGTTCTTTATATCGCCCCTGGCGTTTATCGCTTTTACGATTTTTTTATTTTCTTTCATGGCGCATAAATGATTTTCAAACGAGAGCAACGTCCCAATATGTCTTAACTCGAAGGATATGTTGCGAGCCACTGGCGTTTTGGAGTTTTCGCAAAACTCCACAAAGTCCTCGTCGTCATCAAAACACTCTGTGTAAGTCGCGTTTTTCTCAATTTTTCGAGTCTATCGGGAGATAGTTTGTGCACCGCCAGAGCGTGAGGGTTTACTTCGTATCGCGAAAAATAATAGCGATGAAAAGTATCTAGCGTTTTATATTCGCCGTTAATGAGTTCCACGCGAAAAGCGGCCACCTCTATAACGTCGCGTATGTTCGCCGAGTTTGTTTCAAAGTCTAAAATTATCAAGAGAAAACCGCTTTTTTCCCTGACGCCGAGGGAGCGTTGACGAAGTGTCTCATGTTGACGTCCGCTAGCTTGTCAGCCCATGCGACGTAGACGATTTTTCTTCCTCTTTCAATAAATATATGATTGTCCAAAAAGTAGTGGTTTAGTATATCTTCCACCTGCGTCGCTATGGGGAGCGTGACAATCCAGACAAAGCCGATAGCCTTAAGCGAAGGTATCTCCTTGCGATTTCGCATTATGTCTCGCAACTCGCTCTCTATGCTCTCGCTATTGTCAGCATCGGTAAATTTTGAAGACTCGACAAAGGCTTCGAAGTTGTCTTCGTCCGCAACCTTTTTCCAACGGTCGTGTTGAAATTTTGCCACAAAGTCGTAGTTGTCGGTATTTTTCTTTTTCAAACAAAGGAGATAGGCCGTCTTGATAGAAGTGGGAACGTTCTCTATCAAGTAGTTTATCTCTTCTTTGGCGTAACCGTTTTTTGAAAAGCCTTCGGCGTCAAAAAAGCCAATGGCGTTTAATTTTTTTAGACTCTCTTCGTCTTTGACTCTTGTGATTTCGTTGACAATGGCGATTGGGTAATCTCCAACCCAAGTCCAAGCGCTATTTTTCTTGAGAAACTCAAGAGTCGTTCTGCTATTTTGCGCGGCGTTGTGTATGTCGGATATTATTTTTTTCATAAAAACAGTATATCGAATCAGCTTTTATATAGAAGATAGGGAAGAATGTTTTTTGAATACGTTAAGGTGAAACACAGCGTGCGTCCAACCGCCAAATAAGAGCCATCTGGCGTGTGAACGAAAGTGTTTCGCTTTATCCGCGCGCGCCAGTAATTCACAAAATTTCTCACCATTAAGGTTGAGTTCAGAGATACCAATACTAACGGTAAAAGTGACCTCATTTGGCTTTAGCAAAGCGGTAGCGAGTCTAATTGACTCAGCTTTTTGATTTGCCTCAATTGCGGTACAATGATCGAATATAATAACAAACTCTTCTCCACCAACTCTTGCAACAATATCTTCTTGACGGGTCTGCTCATTCAATAAGGCTGCAAACCTTCATCACCAAAAGGATGCCCATAAGCGTCATTAATATTTTTAAATAGATCTATGTCTAATACAAGCAAGCGCAATGGCCGCTGATGTCGAATAGCTTCAGACAATTTTTGACTAGCTATTTCTTGTAAATAATGTTTATTATGCAAACCCGTTAACTGATCTCTCATGGCAAGAAGTTCATATTGATCGCGCTGACGTTTCAATAGAAGACTAGAAACTAGAAACGTTACCGTTGTCATCACTAAGATTATGATAACCGAAGTTATCCAAATAAAAAGTTGGTATTGCTCATAGAATGTTTTGGGCTTATTAAGGAAAATCTTAGGACTAGTTATTTTTCCACCGATGACGCCTTGTCCAACAATATCCCATACGCAATAAGTAGGAAAACGGCGTTCTTAGGTATATTGCCCAGATAGCGTATCATCGGAAACTGTCGCAATATTGGTGGTTTTTGGATGAAGACGCAACATAAGGTCTAGCGTTCCAGAAACATCATAAGACTCATAAATGCAAGTAAACTTGCTTTTGCCTTTTAAGCGCTCTTGAGAAAATATGTTAATCCCTGAAAATACAACTGGAGTATTAGGAAAAAGCTCATCGCGATATTTCAATAAAAAATCTAGCGCGTGATCATCTGATGATACAATGGCGTCAAATTCAACAAATTCATATTTTTTGGCATAGAGATCTTTTAGCTGCTTGAAATAAGTTGGATCTGAACGACGCTTAGTGTCCATATAGCTAACAAAAAGCTCGATATTATCTCTTTTAATAAAATATTATTATACAGTTTAGAGCTAATATAGATGTCGTATCATGCCTATATTCCAAATAAATCTATCACTTGGAGAACTATAAACCCTACTGATATGTTAAACATAAGTTTATATTTCTTCAAAGTGCGCTATATAACGATGAGATTAAAACTTAGGTTTATATGGGAATCGTTGGGAGAAGAGCGGCAGTGAATAGGCGGCTTAATCTGCCTATTCAGTATAAAAAAGAAGATTAAAGACCTAAATAAGGTTTTAAAACTTCAGGAATATCTATACTTCCATCTTCGTTTTGGTTGTTTTCCATGATAGCGACAAGCGTGCGTCCAACCGCCAAAGAAGAGCCGTTTAGCGTGTGAACGAAAGTGTTTTGCTTTGCGTCTTTAAAACGGATTTTCGCTCGTCTGGCTTGAAAATCCCTCGTGTTTGAGATGGAAGAGATTTCGCGGTAAGTCGCTTGTCCTGGGAGCCACACTTCTATGTCGGTTGTGCGCGCCGCTCCAAAACCTAAATCTCCCACGCAAAGATTCACTAAACGGTGAGGAAGTTCCAAAGCCGTTAAGATATCAGAGGCGCACGCGACCATCTCGTTAAAAATTTTTTCACTCTCATCTGGATGAGTAATCGCCACAAGTTCAACTTTATGAAACTGATGTTGTCTAATCATGCCACGGGTGTCTCGTCCAGCGGCTCCCGCTTCTTTTCTAAAGCAAGAGGTGTAAGCCGTCATTTTTTTAGGGAGTTCGTCCGCGTTTAGAATCTCGTCTTGGTAGAGGTTCGTCACGGGAACTTCAGCGGTTGGAATCAAGAAAAGTTCTTGACCATCTATCTTGTACAGGTCGTCTTCAAACTTTGGAAGCTGTCCCGTGCCTTCTAGCGCGGCGCGATTAACAAGCGCTGGAACGCTTACTTCCTCAAAGCCGCGTTTGGAGTTGAAGTTGAGCATGAAGTTTATGAGCGCGCGCTCGAGTTTGGCTCCCATCCCAAAGGAAACGGAAAAACGCGACATGGCGAGTTTGACGCCGCGTTCGAAGTCTATCCAACCATTTTGTTCCGCTAATTCCCAATGCTCTTTTGGAGTGAAAGTAAATTCGCGAGGAGTTAAAACTTTTTTTATTTCCACATTGTCATTTTCATCTTTGCCATCTGGAACGCCATCGTCGGGAATGTTTGGTATAGCCATCGCCATCTTTTCGAACGCTTCTTGTTCTTCTCTTTGAATGTCTAAGACTTTCGCGATTTCTATTTTGTTCGCGTCGACTTTGGCTTTTAGCTCCGCCGTGTCTTTGCCTTCGCGTTTATAAACGCCAAATTCTTTACTCATGGAATTTTGCGACGCTTGAAGAATCTCGAAATTATTTTTCGCCACCTTTAACTCTTCGCTCTTGGCTTTCAAGTTTTGGATGAGCGCGGCGTCCACGCCTTTTCTCATAAGTTTCGCGCTAACGCCCTCAAAATCTTTTTGCAGTAGTTTTAAATCAATCATTATTTTCCTCGTTTATACTAGTATGTCTTTGGCTATTTGAAACTGGTTGGCCGTCATCAGGTGAATCTTCGGATGAAACGCTTTGAGCTCGTCAAATAGGTTTTTGCTAAGCTCGAAGCCCACTTTGTACTCTTCTTCCGGACTTCTCTCATGCGCGATTCTAAGCGCTTCTATCCAAGAGGCCGGAACGTTGATGCCTGGAACGTGGGCGGACAAAAACTGAGCCGTTCTGAGTTTGGTTATGGGGAAAACTCCAAAAATGAGTTCGGCTTTTTTCTTGTCCGGGCAACACTCTCTGTTGGCGTTTTCTTTAAGTTCGAGCAAGAGTTTCGCGCTTTCGAGATCATACACAGGCTGCGTTATGACGCCAATCGCGCCATGTTTGATCTTTTTTTGTATCTTTTTTTCAAGAGTTTTCGGGTTTTTGGCGTAAGAGTTCACGACGGCGAAAGGATAGAGCTGCTCAGGTTGAAGTCCCAAAGGTTTTCCGGCGAAGTCCATGCCTGAGTTGAACGCGGAGAGTATGTCGAGCAAGAGCGAACTGTCGCCTTCGAAAACTCCCTTCGCGTGTGGCTGGTCGCTTATCGTGGCCGGGTCGCCGGTTAGCGCCAAGATGGCTCTGACGTCCACTTCGTTCGCGCCTAGCAAGTCCGATTGGAGCGCTATTTTGTTTCTGTCTCTCATACTCATCGTCGCGATCGCGGGTTTGCCAAATCTGTCTTGGAGCATTTTCGCCGCGAAAAGGGCGTTGTATTTGAGTTTGGCGAGTGGATTGTCGGTGGTTGAGAAACCATCGACCAAATCGGCGAGGCCGAGAGCTTCTATCTTATCCAAGATGGGGGAAAACTTCGGCGAATGTCCGGGAGTCGTCTCAAGCGTTATGAAAACGCCGTTATTTAACTTATCTATGAGTTTATCAAACAAAAAAAATCCTAATCCGCTATAATTGCGACATTATAACAAAAGAGAGAAGATTTATGCTAAAACTTGCGGTTTTTGACTTCGATTCCACGCTGATGGATGGGGAAACAATAGACTTTTTCGCCGAGGAGTTGGGAATCGGAGAAGAGGTCGCGAAAATCACCGAAGAAGCTATGAGCGGACGGCTTGATTTTTTTGAATCTCTGCGACAAAGAGTGGGGCTTTTAGAAGGTCTCGATTTTTCGGTGGTTCAAAAGATAAGTCAAAACCTTCCGTATATGAACGGAGCGGCGGAGACTATAGCCGAGCTTAAGAGCAGGGGGATGAAAGTCGTCTGCTTTAGCGGAGGGTTTAGAACCGCCACCGCCTACGCGAAAGACCTTTTGGGTTACGACGCGGAGTTTTCAAATACTCTGCACTCCAAAGACGGAAAGCTTACTGGACTTTTGGGCGGAGAGATGATGTTCTCCCACTCAAAGGGCGACATGTTGGTTCGCCTGCAAAACCTGCTCGGAGTTACGCCTGAAGAAACCCTAGTGTGCGGCGATGGCGCGAACGACTTGAGCATGTTCGCTCACGCTGGGACGAGGGTGGCGTTTTGCGCGAGAGAGATTTTAGAAAAAGAAGCGAACGTGGTTATAAAAACTAAAGATTTGAGAAAAATATTGGAGAAAATATAAATGTTACAAAACACGGTGTGGAGACAATACCACGAAGAGAACGATTTTAGGGAAAAACTTAGCGAATTTTGCAGAATGGATACGTTGGAAATAATAGCCGACGACAAGATTTTGTACGGCCTTTTAAAAAGCAAACTAACGAAAAAAGAATTGAAGCTTTTCGCTATGGATACGGCGGGGATTGACGACGCAACGATGAAAAAAGATTTTTCTTGCAATGACGAAGAACTCGCTCAGGCGAAGTTTAAATTGTACAAAAAACTCAAGCAGGACAAAATAAGACTTGAGTTTAAGGAAACCGCCAACAAATCATTTTAGCAAAATCTTAAACTCGACTCTTCTCGAGCGCTCTCTGTCCTCGACGTCGTTGAGCGTGATTTTTTTGGAGTAACTGAGTCCTCCGCCTTTAAGTATTTTAGTTAGCAATATTTGCGCGTTCTTGTCTTGTTTTTTGAATACGTGACTCAAGGTGGAGAACGAGCGCTCTAGCGACAATTTGGAATTGTTCAAATACTCGTCGGCGAAAGTCGCGTTTCCCCACTCGCTCGAAGTGTGGCCGTTTATTTCAAGGGTGGCGATAAACTCTTGATTTCTTCTTAGAAAAGGCGTCAACTTTTCGGCGAAAGCCTCTAAAAACGCTTTCTGCTCTTTGGTGAGTTTGTATTCCCCCGCTTTAAACAGCAAATTTTCATCTTTAAAGTATACGCTCAAATCTTCGTTTATACTCAATTTATTGGCGTTTATCTCGTCCTTGTATATGTCGCGCAGCGCCTCGTAGAAGGACTTTACGCTTTTTGAAATCTGGGCCATGGTCGCGTCTTTGTTGAGCTTCGCGATCCACATATTCGACTCTTGCGAATCATCGTTCGCGCGCGCTCCGACTACCGCCACTTGGGAGTTGTTGAGGATTGAGAGCGCGTTAAAAACGTCATAATTCTCTCCTCCGTAATGCTCTTGCTTTAGCATACTCAAGCGAGAGTCGAAAATCATCGCCAATCCATCAGTGTTGTAAGCGTCTTTGACGTAACCAACGCCCATGAGCGTGCCGTCGGAAAACTCTTTTATATCGTAGAGCGCGCTTGGGTAGGTCGTGAAGATTTGTTTGTCCTCAAGTATATTTTTGCGTAAATCAAACTTTATCAATCTGATTTGCTCTTTTCGCGTATCGTCGTATTGGCTTAGCGAGACTAGGAAATTGTCGTCGCGAAGTCGAATGATTTTATGTGGCGTTGCGAGTTTTTCGCTTTCGTAGCGCTTCAACCATATTTGGTCGCCATTTTCGGTAACGCGGGCGAGAGTGACCTCTTGGCGCTTGCCGTGTGAAGTGGAGCTTAGCGCCACTATAGACCCATCTCTCGCTTCGGCCGCGTCTATCCCTTCGTCGTCATACTCCGTTCCGTATTTTTTACTCCAGAGCTTTTGTCCATTTTTTGAAAATCTCGTCATATAGACGTCGTTTTGACCAAGACCGGTTTCAAATACGTTGTCTGAGGTGGATCTCGAAGTGACGGACGAGCCGATGGCTAAAACGCCGCCGTCGCTCATCAGTATGAGGTTGTTCATCTTGTCGAAATTTTTCGTTCCGAACGTTTTGGTGAAAATCACGCCTCCCAAGGAGTCCAACTTTAAAACGAGAAGAGAGCCATCCATCGAGTATCCGCCTACGAAGTAGCCGTTGGATGGAGTTTTGACAACCGCGACCGCTTCGCTGAAACGCGCTAGTTTGGAGTCGTTGGAGATGAGTACATTGGCTTTGTCGTCAACTTTCAACAGATGCATTTGGGTGCCGGAGTGGCTCGAAGCATTGGCTAAATACTCAAACGCGCTCGTATAGGTTTTGCCGGAGCCGGAATCTTGTTTGTAGTCTTTTGAAAAGCCGACGGCCGTGACGCTTCTGTCGTAGTCTTGAGTGACGTCGAAGAGGGCCGCGTCAAACGCCTTGTCGACGATGATGGAAAAGTCGGAGGTTTTAGCGTATGAGGACGCGAGCAACATAAAGAATAAGAGCGTAAATTGTTTCATCGGACCGCTTTTTACTTTATACAAAGCAAAAAATATTCCTAATTCGAACGCCGTTCTATCAACGGAGACTTGATCGCCCTAAAATCCGTTCCATCTCAGCTATAAATCGTTCCCCTTCGGCTCTAAGTCGTCCCTCTTCCAGTAGAAGCTGGTCTCCCTCGGCTCGAAGTTGTTCCAATTCTTCTTGATATTGTGGCAACCTGCCTTGATACTGTTCCTCTACGGCTCGAAGCTGTTTCTCAGCAGCTTGACACTCTTCCGCCTTAGCTCGATATCGCGCGATCTTGGCTTCAAAACTTAGCGCTCTAACTTCGGGGTTTTGTTCTTCGAATTCTGTATTCAATACTCGCGTTCCTTTGGCTGAATTGCGTGACTCTAGCCTACTTTAGCTCTAGTAATAAGAACTGGATATATTAAAAAAGATTAATAATGGAATCCCAATAAAAATAAATGGAATATATAGCCATCAATATAGGACTATAGGCTAACGCCGCAAGAACAAAAATGAAAGCGTGATTCAGGATAGGCGTAGAACTGGGAAGATAGTTAAGTAGATACCGATCTCCTAAAATGTAAACTCGTCTCTATCTTTCGCGTCTTTTATCTTTAGAGTCTCTTTTCTTCTAAATATAGATAGATATTTCGACGATAATAATAGCGCCAAATAGATATATTAACGTTATGCCGGAATTTTGAACTATATAAGGAATAAAAAAATACGCGCCTTTTGTGATAGCGCCTTTTTTAAATTATTGGAGAAGATTGCTTGCAGTAGTCCCCAAGAGGGGGACTGGCGAGGACTATTTTAAGTTCTCGAATGGAGCTGTTATAACTTGCTTGCGAGTTACCGTGTAAGGCACTAGAGCGGCCGCGCGAGCGCGTTTGATAACGATTGTGATCATGTCTTGGTGACGCTTGCAGTTTCCCGTTAAACGTCGTGGCATGATTTTATATCTTTCTGAAAGAGAGAAGCGCAAAGCTCCTACGTCTTTATAATCCATGAACTCAACTTTAGATTCACAGTACTTACAAAATCTTTTTTTGTATTTTCTTTTTTCTACCATGTTATTTCCTTTGTTATCTATTTGCTAAAACGGAATTTCGTCTTCGTCAATATCAATCACGGGGATTGATTCTCTGCTTGGCATTTCGCGGCTTTGCGCGGCTGCCGGTTTGTCGTAGCTTGGCTTTTGATAGCTCTGAGCGCCAGACGAGGGTTGTTGATAACTTTGCTGTTTGCCTTGGGCGGGAGCGGAGTAGTCGTCTTGTCCGTCGTTTTGTGGTTGATTGTTATATCCGCCACCTTGGTTGTCGCTCTTAGAGTCTAGCATTTGCATAGTTTCGACGGTAACGGAGTGCTTGGATTTCTTTTGTCCGTTTTGGTCTACCCATTGATCAAAATTTAATCTTCCTTCCACTAGGATTTTGCTTCCTTTGCGAAGGTATTGGTTGGCAACTTCGGCGCTTCTTCCGAAAAAAGTGATATCTACGAAGCACACTTCCTCTTTTTTCTCACCATTGGTGGTGAATTTGCGGCTAGTCGCTATAGCGGTGTTCGCTATGCCTAAACCCGCTTGAGAGTATCTAAGTTCGATATCGCGCGTTAGGTTTCCAACTAAAATTATTTTATTGAACATAAGTTTTCCTTAAATTGTTAAAGCTTTCGCTAATTACGCTTCGACTGCCGCCGCTGGAGCTTCAACCGCTGGAGCTTCAACTGCCGCTGGAGATTCAACTGCCACTGGAGCTTCCACTACTGGAGTTTCCGCTACTGGAGCCTCTGGCGCTTTTGGAGCCTCAGAGGCTTTTTTAGCTTTTTCCACTAGTGTGTTGAAAGCGGCGATTTCACGGTTCGTATCGTATTTTATAGTTACGAAGCGAAGTAAATCTTCATTGATGCGGAAACGTCTTTCGATTTCCGTAATCATTGATGGATCGATCGCGTAATAGATAACATGGTAGTAGCCACGCTCGTTTTTATTGACGGGATAAGCTAATTTTCTCATTCCCATGGAGTTTGTCGCAGCGATTTCACCACCGTTTGAAGTAATAACTTCTTCGATTAGGTTAATGCTAGCTTGAATTTCTTCCGCTGTAAACGTAGGTTTTACGATTACTAAGTTTTCGTAGTTTCTCATATAGTATGATCTCCTCTTGGTATTTGCCTCTCGGCGTTTGTTTCCCCCTTGGATCTAAACATAATATCGACGTCGATATCACAAAGAGAAAGGAACCCGCGATTGTACAGAAAAAACGCTGAATCGCCGTTTAATGACAAAACGCCAGGCAATTCTCGATTTTTATTATTTTAGGATATATTGTCAGGATATATAAAGCGAGTATGGAGACGATGGAGAGTTATGGCAAAAAGAAAAATACGAAAACCAAAAGACGGTTCGAAGGTCTTAAAATATATCGCGTGGATTTTGGCCGTAATCGCTTTGATTTTGAGTTCTGTGATAATTGGTTACTATTTTGGCTACGACCAGGGCGGTTCCAACACGCTCAAGCAAGAAAAAGAGGAAGTGAAGCGTAGACTTTCAAGAATTTCCGTTATTGAAAAAAGTTTGAAAAAAGACAATCAGAAAACCGTTGAGAAAAGACTCCAAGAGGTTCTCGGCAAAGAACGCAAAAGCGATTATTTGTCTTCTTCTCATGAAATTGACGATTCGGTCGTAGCGCCTCCAGAAGCCATTGAGCGTCCCATGAAGCTTTTGTCCGTGAAGCCAAAGCTAGCGATCATTATAGACGACGTCGGCACAAGAAGCCAAGTCAACGACATAAAAAGTTTGAAACTCTCTCTCACTATGTCATTTTTGCCGCCTAGCGCGAACAGGCCCAACACCCCGAAATTGGCGGCGAGAGAAAACTTCTATATGATTCACTTGCCGATGGAAGCGCAGAGCTTCACCGCGGAAGAGCCTTTCACTTTAAGAGTCTTGGATTCTCAAGATAAAATATCTCAAAGAATTGGCGATATCAAAAAACTTTTCCCACGGGTCAAGTATATAAACAACCACACCGGAAGCAAATTTACGGCTAGCGAAGTGGCGATGAACAAGCTGATTTATTCTTTGAGCGCGAATCATATCAACTTTGTCGACAGTAGAACCACGGCCGACACCAAGGCTCCAAAAGTGTTGAAAAACTTTGGATTCAGGTATGTCGCTCGGGACGTGTTTTTGGATCATCATATGGAAAAAGATTACGTAGCGTCTCAGATAAAAGAGGCTGTGAAAATCGCGAAACTGCATGGAAGCGCGATAGCGATAGGCCATCCCCACCCAAACACACTCCAAGCCCTTAGAGAGTCCAAAAAACTTTTAGACGAAGTCGACTTGGTCTATATCTATCAAATATACTGAGACTTGAAAAAGTTGGAGCGAAACGTGCCCGAACTCAGCGCCATGAAGAGTTATCCCAAACAACTCCATTTTAGCGGAAACGAAGAGTTGTTGCGTCGGGTCAAAGTCTCCATCGTCGGTTCTAGAAAAACTTCGAAGTACGCGAGAGAGTTGACGCATAGACTCGCGTCGGCTTTGTCAAGAGTTGGCGTTTGCGTCGTAAGCGGCGGCGCGATGGGCGTCGACGCGGTGGCTCATCTTGGGGCGGGAAGCTCCAACACCATAGCGGTTCTTCCATGCGGGGTGGACGTCAAGTACCCAGCCATCAACAAAAATTTATTGTCCGACATAGAAAAAAACGGTCTCCTAATCAGCCAGTTCGACTTTGGTTTTAAGGCGACCCCCTGGAGTTTCGTGGTTAGAAACGAGCTCGTGGTCGCGCTTGGAGACGTTTTGGTCGTGGCCGAGGCCGAGCTTGGAAGCGGCAGTATGAGAAGCGTGGAGTTCGCTTTGAAAATGAAAAAGGAGATATTCGTTTTTCCGCACAGGCTGGGAGAAAGCGCCGCAACGAACGAGCTGCTTAGAAAAAAGCAAGCGAAAGTTATTTACGACATAGACGAGTTCGTCGCAAGGTTTGGAGTTTGCGAGCGCGCGGAAAAACGCGCGGACGATTTCTTGGATTTTTGCGAAACCAACCCAAGCTACGAAGAGGCGTTGTCCAAGTTTCCAAGTAGAGTTTTCGAAGCCGAACTTAGCGGAGAGATTGAGATAAGAAACGCCAAAATCTTCGTAGTTTAGATAATCAACATCGCGTCGCCGTAAGAGTAAAATCTATATTCGTTCACTATGGCTTCTTTGTACAGTTCATGCGTTTTATCAAGCCCCACGAAGGAAGCCACCAGCATCAAAAGAGTGGACTTTGGCAAATGAAAGTTCGTAAGCAAATGGTTGACGCGACTAGGCTTGTTCTTTGGGTTTAAAAACAAATTCGCTTCTCCTCTTTGGATTTTTCCATGTTTTTCGTAAAATTCTATGGTCCTAGTGGAAGTCGTTCCCACGCTTAAAATGGGCTTTTTCGAGTCGAGAAGCTCTTTGGCCTCGTCGGAAATATTGTAGTGTTCGGAGTGCATGGGATGGTCCGTAATTATCTCCGCGTCGACGGGCTTGAAGGTTCCGCTTCCAACGTGCAGCGTTACGTAAGCGTGAGGAAAAGCCTCGCATATTCTTTGATGCTGTTGGGGCGTAAAATGAAGCGAAGCCGTAGGCGCCGCCACCGCGCCTTCTTCGCGAGCGAACACGCTTTGGTACTGCGTTGCATCCTCTTCGCAATCCGATCTTTGTATATAGGGAGGAAGCGGTATGTGGCCTATCTTGTCCACTATTGGCAGCAAATCTTCGAAACGCAGCGTTTGTCCGTCTACGCTAAAGGAGACAACTCTGCTTCCATCCTCTTTGAGCTCTTTGACAGTGGCGATTAAACGCTCGTCAAACTCGATGGTGGCGTTCGCTTTGACTTTTCCTCTTACGTAGACGCTAACGTCCGTCGCGTTCAAAGGCTTGTTGATGAGCAGTTCGATTTTCCCGCCACTTGGTTTTAAGCCAAACAGTCTCGCTTTGATGACTTTCGTGTCGTTAAATATAAGCGCGCAATCGTTGGGAATGAATTTTTCCAAATCGTAAAAGCGAGCGTGCGTTATGGCGTCCGTCTCGCGATTGTAAACTAAAAGTTTGGCATGGTCTCTGGGGTTTGCGGGGAAAGTCGCTATGAGCTCGCTGGGAAGAACGAAGTCATAGCTTGAAGTAAGCAACTCTTTGTCTGGCACGCGAATTATTCCGCTATTTTGCTTTGAGACTCTTCGTCTTCATCTTCTTTTTCGAGAGGAGGCGCCGGATTTACGGCTTTTACTATCAATATCGAAAGACCGTAAAGTATGATGAGCGGGCCCGCCATAAGCATTTGGGTCAAAACGTCCGGTGGAGTCAAGAGCGCCGCGACTACGAAAATAATCACGATGGCGTATTTGAAAAAATCAGTCATTTGCCTATCGTCGACAAAACCTAAAAGCGCTAAAAAGTAAGCGAATACCGGAAGCTCGAACGCGATGCCGAAACCAAATAAAATTTTAGTGAAAAAGCCGACGTAGTCTTCTATGTTTATGAGCGGAGTGAATTTAAAACTACCAAAGGTGATGAGAAAATCAAACCCAAAAGGAGTGACGACGTAGTAAGCGAAAAGAACGCCGATAAGAAACATAAGGGTTCCGCCCACAATAAAGGGAACAATCATTTTCTTTTCATTCGCGTACAAACCAGGCGCTACGAAAAGCCAAATTTGGGCTAGTATGATTGGAAGCGCTCCGACGATGGCGGCGAAGAACGCCACCTTGAGGGCCACGAAAAAAGCTCCGCCGACTTGAGAAGTGGTGATCATTCCATTCGCCGCGTGAACGGACACCTTGCCAACTTCTAGCAGAGCGGTGTTTAGAGGACCAACCATCCAGTTTAGTATAGGCTCGTGAAAGTAGAACATTATGAGGAACATGACGAGAAGGCTAAGAACGGCGATCGCCAATCTTTTCCTGAGTTCTACGAGGTGCGGTTTTAATTCATCAAACATCTATGCCATCTTCTTTATCTAAGTTGTTGCTTCGTTTTTTCTCAAACGTCACTTTTTCCGGCTCTTTCGCCGCTTTTGGAGCTTCGGGCTTGGCGTCGTCATCGCCTAATATATCATCGTTCAAATTTGAGAGCGTCGAAGAAACGGCGCCTTTGATATCGGTCGCCTTGCTTAGGCTTTCGCTCGCGTTGAGCAGTTCTTTTTTGTACGACAAGGCCTCTTTTTTTATCTCGCTAACGTTCATTTCTTCTTCAAGAGAATCTTTAACCGTTCCTATCGTCTTTTTAACGCTTCTAAAAAATTTAGCGATATCGACCATCGCGCTAGGCAACTTGTCTGGACCCATAAAAAGAATCGCGATAACGGCTATCATTAGAATCTCGGTGAAACCCATACCAAACATATGAAACCTTTAAAATTATAATATTAAGAGACGAATTTTATCCAAAATAACTTCAAGAAGATATAAAAAGAGTTATCTCGTCGGCCAATAGATAATCGTAGTTGTAAAAAACGCCGTTTTGGGCGAAAAGTTTTTTTTCATCGGCTAAAAGCTCGGCTTTTTTTAGCTCCCGCGCGTTCAGGATTCTTTTATCCACGCCAACGCGGGAGCGAAAACCTAGAAAGATTCGCTCCAATTTTTCGTCTTCCTCGCTTAGCGCTTCCACTCTCGCGTTTAGGGGATTTTTTATATACTCCTCGACCGCGGTTGGAGGGTAAAGTCTCTCCAACCCCAATTTTCCAACCGCGCCGCATCCGACGCCCATGTAATCTTTGTACGTCCAATATCCGAGATTGTGGGCCGACTCGTAGGTTCCGAAATTGCTTATCTCGTACTGTTTGAAGCCTTTGGCTTCGATGGTCTTGAATATCCAGGAGGTGAGGGGAAGTCGCTCTTTGGACATATGCGGTTTGCGCTCGAACGCGGTGCCTTCCTCGATAGTTAGGGCGTAAGCGCTTATGTGGTTTATAGGGAGCGAAAACGCCGTTTCCAAGTCCAAGCGCAAGAGCGCTTTCGTGTCCCCGAGAGTCGCGTAGATGAGATCGAGCGAAAGGTTTTCAAAACCCTCGGCGCTCGCGTTTAAGATGGCGTTTTTCGCTTGTTCGGGCGTATGGGCGCGATTTAGAATTTTCAATTTTTCTTGGTTGAAGCTTTGGACTCCGAAACTTATCCGGTTGACGCCAAGCTTTCTCATTCCTGCGAGCCACTCTTTTGTGGCGCTGTTGGGGTTCGCTTCGCTGGTTATCTCGATGTTTTCCCCCAAATAGGGTTTTAGGTATTCAAAGATCGGTTCGTACAATTCTGGCGATACGGTCGATGGCGTTCCGCCTCCTATGAAAACCGTTTCGACGCTTTCGCTTTTGGCGTCGAATTTTTCTAGCTCATGGACGAGTTGCGCCAAAAGAGCTTGCATGTACTCCTCTTTTAGGTGGAACTTGTCAACGTAAGAGTTGAACGCGCAGTAGGAGCATTTGGAGTCGCAAAATGGTATGTGTATGTATAATAGCATTTTGGAAGTATAGCCAAATACGCGCTTTTAGGCGTTTGCCAACGCTGCGATTATTCCTACGGCGCATAACGCTATTATCGCCACAAACGCGCCGTAAATCCAAACCACCCATTGATGAAAACCGCCGATTTGGGACATTGTCTCAACGCGTTTGTCCTCGTCCGGTATTTTGGATTCGATTTCGCCGAGCTTGGCTTTGTAGCCTTTGTAGACGAAATAGGTCGAGTGCCCGCCCGCCAAAAGCCCACCAGCTCCAATGCCACTTCATGGCGTCGACGCCGTTGACGTTGAACTTGGAAAAAGCGTTCTGATACCAGAGCGTTTTTTCGGGCTTGGCTATGAAGGACTCTATCATCTTGTTTGAATATTGTTTCGAATCGTCCATGCGGGAGCCTTTGTTTTAGTTGGCGTCATTATAACGATAAAACGAATTACGCGCCAGCGAAAGGATGAGCCGCGCGTTATCTTTTTTTAATGGCTATTTTAGTATAATCGCGCTTATTAGAATTATAGGTGTTTAAATGACTAAAAAAGACTCATATCGTCCAAACGTGGCGATGATCATCGTCTCTAACGACTACCCGGAAAAAAAAGAGATTTTCATAGCCCAACGCAACGACTTGACTGACATTTGGCAGTTTCCCCAAGGCGGAATCGACAAGGGCGAGGAGGTTTTGGAGGCTCTCTTTCGCGAGATGAAAGAAGAGATAGGGACTGACAAAGCGAAAATCATAAGCGAGTATCCAGACTGGATTTCTTACGATTTCCCGCCCAAGATAGCCAAAACTATGAAGCCTTACAAGGGTCAAACGCAAAAGTATTATTTGGTGAAACTCAAAAAAAGCGCCGAGATAAACATACGAACGAAACACCCCGAGTTTATGGACTACAAATTTGTAGACGTTGAGGAGATTTTAAATCTCACGGCGCACTTTAAAAAAGACGTCTACGAAAAAGTTATTACCTATTTTAAAAATGAAGGATTGTTGTAAATGTTAATAGTTCAAAAATTTGGCGGAACGAGCGTTGGCGATTTGGAACGCATCCAAAACGTGGCCAATCGCGTCAGCAAAACGAAAAAAGCCGGCAACGACGTCGTCGTGGTCGTTTCGGCGATGAGCGGAGAGACGAACAAGCTCGTCGCTTACGCGGAACATTTTTCGGCAAATCCCGCTCGAGCGGAAATGGATATGCTTTTGAGCGCGGGAGAGAGAGTGACGGCGTCGCTGCTTTCCATAGCCCTACAAGAGATGGGTTTCGACTCGGTCGCCATGACGGGTAGAAAAGCGGGGATTTTGACCGACTCCCACCACACGAAAGCGCGCATCGAGGACATCAATCCCGCCGCGATGAACGAGGCTCTAAAAGCGGGTAAAATCGTAGTCGTCGCCGGTTTTCAAGGCATCAACGAAAACGGCGACGTCACGACCTTGGGCCGCGGCGGAAGCGACTTGAGCGCGGTGGCGATCGCCGGCGCGCTCAAAGCGGACCTTTGCGAAATCTACACCGACGTTAGCGGAATCTTCACGACCGATCCCCGCATAGAGCCAAAAGCAAGAAAGCTCGATCGAATATCTTACGACGAGATGCTCGAGCTCGCTAGTTTGGGCGCCAAAGTTCTTCAAAACCGTTCGGTGGAAATGGCGAAAAAATTAAACGTGAATTTAGTGACGAGAACCAGCTTTTCGGACGAAGAGGGGACGTTAATAACAACAGAGGAAAATATTATGGAAAAACCATTGGTAAGCGGAATAGCGTTGGACAAAAATCAGGCTCGAGTATCTTTGATGGGCGTTAAGGACAGACCGGGAATAGCGTCGGACATCTTCACTAAACTCGCAAAAGCGGAAGTCAACGTCGATATGATCATACAAAACAAGGGGCACGACGACACCACCAACATCGACTTCACGGTTCCCGTAAACGATTTGAACGACGCGATGAGCGTCGTCGGTTCGTTCGTGGCCAATGGCGAAGTTAAAAGCGATTCGTACAACAAAGACATATGTAAAGTTTCGGTTGTGGGAGTTGGCATGAAGTCTCACGCGGGAGTCGCCGCCAAGGCGTTCTCGGCTATGGCGAAAGAGAACATCAACATCAACATGATTTCAACTTCGGAGATTAAAGTCTCCATGGTGATCGACGAAAAATACGCGGAATTGGCTGTCAGAAGCCTTCATGACGCCTATGAGCTTGACAAATAAACGCCGATGGATGAATTCGCGCAATGGAGCCTCGACGCCATCAGAGAAGAGGGCGCTAGTTTTAGTTGGCTCGAAGAACAGCGTTTTGATTGGACGAAAGCCACTTCTTACGCGCTAGAGCAAATACTCGTTGGAAAAACGATCATTTTGATTACGGATGAAAAGCGCAAGTGGTTCGAGAGCTATATCATGGGCGCGATGAACACCGTCACTTTCGACCGCCCGCCAATTTCCATAGTGAGCATAGACGGCGTTTATCCGCACTTTAACAATATCAGCGGAGGCAATATGATTGACATGGTCGAGGGCATGATATCTCAATCGTACAAAGACGATTACTTCTTTTGGTATATTGGAAAAGGCGACGACAAGCGCGGAGACATAGCCAAAAGACAGGACAACAGCTACTTTTGGATTTTTGACGAAGAGTTCAACAACGCCTTCACCCTCAAATCATACGACCAACTATTGGATATAAAACTTTTACAACTCTATAAACTGTTTAACGCTTCGCTAAACGCGGCAATGTTTGGAGAGATAGATGCCCTCTCTTGAGAAACAAAAAAGCCATATCGTAATAGCCTCGGACATAGAGGCGCAGGTCGAACGCCTTGAGTTGGAGCTGAAGCCGTATCGCGTCGTAAAGTTCGTTGAGGAAAATTTTAAAATAGAACACGCCAAAGCCGTCGTGGGCGAAGCCTATATTAGCGAGTCACAAACGAAATACATCGTTTTGGCGGCGTTGGAGTTTACCGCCGTCGCTCAAAACTCCCTCCTGAAACTATTCGAGGAACCGCCTAAAAATATAGAGTTTATCCTCGTTTCCCCAACGAAATCAAATCTTTTGCCCACCGTTCGCTCGCGTTTGCCCATACTAAAAATCAATAGCGTACGTAAAAAAATGGATATATCCCTTAATCTCGCTCGAGTGAACTACTCCGAAGTGTTCGCGTTTTTAAAAGAGAACGCTAGAGCGAAAAAAAACGACGCGAAAAATTTGATAGAGGCGCTTTTTTACCAGGCGACGGTCGTGGACGCGCTCATCCTGACGCCTTCGCAACTTGAGAGTTTCGACAAGGCGTATAGGCTCTTGGACCTAAACTCTAGACCTCAAAGCGTTCTAGCCATGGTCATCATGAATTTCGTAAGAGAAAAGTGATATGCGCGTTCGAAAACTATCCAACTCCATCGACGTAAAACGCTACCTTAAAGATCTTGGAGTGGATGGCGGCGGAGTGAATATTTTGGCCTCAAAGGCGAAACGCCATATCATCTACGTAAAAGATTTGCACGTAGGCGCGGCGAATATTCTCAAGCAAGACGCCTTGTCCATAGGCGCCGATTTGGCCGTGCCTCGCGGAACCGTTCTGGCCATAACTCCCAAGGTCGACTGCATATTGATAGCCACCGGTCGAGAGCTTGAAATACTGGCGAAAAAAGAACTCGCTCAACCGTTTGGACTCAAAGAACTCGCCAAAGAGTTGCAAAAGATTTGCAAGGTCGAACAAGCAAAGAAGGTCCAGATTATGGGCGTGATAAACGCCAACGACGATAGTTTTTTTAGCGGAAGCAGATTTAAAGGCGAGGACGCCATAGCGAAAATAACGCGAATGATAGAAGATGGAGCCGACGTCATAGACATTGGCGGCGTTTCATCCAAGCCGAACGCGGCGATGGTGAGCGCTTCGGAGGAGCTGGAGCGTCTAAGGCCCATACTTCAAGCTATAAAACAAGAAAAACTTTACGAGAGCGTTCGCTTTAGCGTTGACAGCTATGAGCCTAGCGTCATCGCGTCCGCTTTGGATTCTGGATTTAGCGTGGTCAACGACATAACGGGCTTGGCTAATGACGAGGTTTGCAAGCTGTGCGCTTCGTACGACGCCACGGTCGTCATCATGCATATGCTCGGAACCCCTCAAACGATGCAAGACGATCCGACGTACTCAGACGTTTTAGACGACGTTTACGACTTCTTGCAGGAACGCGCGAACAAAGCGGAGGCGTTTGGAGTCAAAGACGTTATTTTGGACGTTGGCGTGGGATTTGGAAAAACTCTGGAGGACAACCTAAGGCTCATCAAACACTTGGAACGTTTCGCGACTCTTGAAAAACCTCTTCTCGTGGGAGCGTCGCGAAAGTCCATGATTGATAAAATATCGAGTTGCGACGTCAAGGATAGGCTAGGGGGGACTTTGGCTCTTCATCTCGAAGCCGTTAGAAACGGGGCTTCGATGCTAAGAGTTCACGACGTTTACGAACACAAGCAAGCGCTTTTGACTTACGAAGCGCTTTTGGGAGTTTAGGCTAAAGCCTAAACCATAATCCCTTTTATCATAAAAAAGAGCAAAGCCGCCAAAACGGCGGCGGCTGGAACGGTTATTAGCCACGCCGCGATTATTTTCTTCACAGCGTCGCGTTTTACGTACTGAATCTTTTTGGTTCTTTTAATATGCTTTTTCGCCGACTTGATGAGTTTTTCTTCGTTTGCGATAAGTTTGTAAAGCTCGACGATTCTTTCGTAGTCGTCTTGCGTTTTTCCATCTTTCTTTTCAAGCGTCGCAAGTTCCGCATTGTAGGCGTTTAGATTTTCTCTCTCGTCGGCGATCATGATTTGCTCTTCGTCGATTATGTGGGCCGTGTCGTTGAGGTGAAGGTACTCTCTCAAAAAGCCAACTCCAAACACGCCGCCTATCGCGATATGAGTGGAACTTACCGGAAGTCCAAGCTGAGAAGCGATTATGACCGTTATGGAAGCGGCCATGGCGACTGAAAACGCTCTAAGCTGATCTAGCTCCGTTATCTCGCTGCCAACGGTTTTAATGAGTTTTGGACCATACAGCGCGAGACCAAGGGCAATGCCAAGCGCTCCAACTCCCATCACCCACAAAGGAATGCTAGCCTTCGAGGAGACTCCTCCGCTGACGATGGCGTCGTTGATGGCAGCGAGCGGACCAACCGCGTTGGCGACATCGTTCGCCCCATGGGCGAAACTCAAAAGCGCGGCTGAAAATATAAGAGGTATGGTGAAGAGAGTGTTGACCGATTCTCTAGAGTTTTCAAGCTGAGTGGCGCTTGAGGACATTTTGTTCCTGACTACGATATAAACGATTATCGCGACGATGGCGCCAAACGCCAAAGCGGTCGCGAATGGAGGTTTTTTCGTCATTTCGAGAGAAACCAATGGAAGAACGTTCAGCGCGTCTACGACTTTGGGCCAAATATGACTAAAGCCTTTGAGCGTCAAGTACGTTATGAAGGCCCAAGACATGATAGCGACAAAAACGGGCACCCATTTTTTCGCCGAGGTCACTTTGTCTTCTTTGAAAATTATCGATTTTTTTATAGAGTAAAGAAAGGCGGCGGCGATCAAACCTCCAAGAACTGGAGATATGACCCACGAGGCCGCGATTTTGCCCATCGTGCCCCAAGAAACGACGCTAAATCCGGCGGCCGCTATTCCCGCGCCCATGACTCCTCCGACGATGGAGTGGGTCGTTGAGACGGGAGCTCGCATCAAAGTGGCGAAGTTCAACCAGAGCGCGGCGGACAGAAGCGCCGCCATCATGGCCCAGATAAACGGGTCCGAATTTCCGTCAAACGCGCCGATGTCGATGATGCCTTTTTTTATGGTTCCAACCACCTCTCCGCCAGCGATCAAAGCGCCGCTCGCTTCAAAAATGGCGGCAATTACGATAGCCATAGTCATGGTCATTGCTTTTGAGCCGACGGCCGGTCCAACGTTGTTAGCGACGTCGTTCGCCCCGATGTTCATAGCCATATACGCGCCGATAAGCGCGGCGATAGCTAGAAACATATTGTTTGGTATGCCGCCATTGCTTAAAAAACTAAAGGTGAGAACGCCTATCATGAAGAACAGCGCGAAGCCCAATCTCGTAAAATCCGTTCCGCTCTCTTTTAGCGCTTCTTGTTCGAGCTTTTTCATAGTTTGAATTTCCACTGTGTCTCCAAGGTTCTTGTTTTCTCGTAAAATTATAAGTAATACTTACTTGATATACGCTTTTACAATCTCTTGTCGCTCCAATGGTTTGTCGCCGCCGCCTCGACCCGTAGTCGCCACCTCGTTTAGCTTGTTGAGCGTCGTGAAAGACTCTGGAGTTATTTGGCCAAATATGGTGTGATTTCCGTTTAGCCATGGCGTTGCGGCCGTGGTTATAAAAAACTGGCTTCCGTTGGTCCATGGACCCGAGTTCGCCATGGCGAGCACGCCGGCTTTGTCGAAAACCTTGTTTTTAAACTCGTCCTTAAACGGTTTGTTCCATATGCTCTCGCCGCCGCGTCCGCTCTCGGTCGGGTCTCCGCCTTGAATCATAAAGTCGCGAATGATTCTGTGAAACGCGATGCCGTCGTAGTAGCCATTTTTTACGTGAGTGGTGAAGTTCTCCACAGCCAAAGGCGCGACTTCTGGGAAGAGTTCAATCTCGATGTTTCCTTGAGTCGTCTCTAAAACGACATGGGGGTTCGCGGCGAATAAGCTCGCCGACAATAGCAATAGCGTAAGTAGTTTTTTCATTTTTATTCCTCATCCTTAAATTCTAGCGATACCGAATTTATGCAATATCTTTGTCCCGTTGGCTCAGGTCCGTCGGGGAACAAGTGTCCAAGATGCGCGTCGCAATTCGCGCATCTAACCTCCACTCGAAGCATTCCGCGCGTGACGTCTTTAAACTCCACAATGGCGTCTTCGACCGCTTCGTAATAACTAGGCCAGCCAGTCCCGGAGTCAAACTTCGTCTCCGACTCGAACAAAGGAGCGTCGCAGCATACGCATTTGTAAACGCCATCGCCTTTGAAATCGTAAAATTTTCCCGAAAACGGAGCTTCCGTCCCATGTTGTCTCGCGACGTAAAAAGCTTCGGGACTGAGTTTCTCTTTCCATTCTTTGTCGCTTTTAGTTATTTTCATATTTTTCCTTTAGTTGATTTATGGTTTCGCATTCCTCTTCGTATATCGCGTCGACGCTTATCCCAGCCAGTCCAATGGCCCTCTCGATCTGCGCCACCGTGGTTGAGCATACGTCCAAAAGAACGATATGCTTGGCGTTTAGTTCGTCGACGTCTATATAGGTCGCCAGTTTAAGAGATTCTAGATTTTGCTTAAGAAGAATTTTGGAGCTGTCAACGAGCGATGGCTTCCGCTCGATGAAGTGTTCCAAATCGTACAGCAATCCCTCTCTACTCAAACTAGAACTTACTATAAGTATATCTTTTGGCTCTCGCGTGGACAAGAGTTTTGAAACGATTAAAAGGGCTTTGGCGTGTTGATTGGCTTCGTGAAAGTTTACGACTCTTTCTTTGGGCGCGAACTCTTCGGCGAATTCGCGCTTCGCCTCTTTTAAATCGCTGTTGACCAAAAGAAGATTCGAACCGCTTTGCGAATGCGTTAGATAGCGTATAAAATCGTCTCTTAGCAAGTCCGCGTCGTCGCACATAACGAGATTGGCTATATGGAATTTCTTTTTCATTATAATTTTGTCTACGTACAATACGCTTTCTAGCAAAGGCGATTTTTTTAGTCTCTTCAAATGAAGGTTTACGAACTCGATGGGCGTGAGTATCATAATGTTGGAAAGATTGATTTCTACAATCGCGCGCTCAACGACGTCCAAAAGTTTTTTCTTAAATATATCGCATGACAATACGGTCGACTTTAGGATAATGATTTTTTTATCTTTATCTTTTAAAGCTTCAAAAATCGCTTTTAGAAGCAGGGCGTTGCTTTTTCCACTCCTTGGCGCTCCACGCAATATTTCAAATCCAGATATTTCATCGTCGATAAAGTCGATTTGTTCTCGCGAGCATAGCTTCAAGGAGCGGTTTTCGTCCAAAATAGCGTATTGTATAAGCAAATTCCCAAGAATATCTTCTTCGCTAGGCAACTCAAAATCCGGAATTCTGGAATAACGCAGTTTTGTTAAGATTTCTTCCACGGTCGAATCGCTAAATATCACTCTATGCGCTGGAAGAAGTTCGATGAACGAGTCGCTCAGTCGACCGTACTCGTCGGTGGTCAAATTTTCCATTAAAAGGTAGTTGAAAATCGGCGCGCCGTCATGGTGAGCGAGTTCGTTGAATTTTTTATTGATAACGCGCTGGGTCTGTTGGAATGAAAGCGTATTTGCCGAGTTGTTTTGGTTTCGCGCTTTTTCCACAGTGGCGTTTTTCAGATCCTCGTATGACCACATTTTTTTTTCAAAAAGATAAAGACCGCGAGCATTGTCTAGCAGCAAAAGCGCGACATTGTAGCTTGAGGAGTGATGGAATACGATTACGTCGTTAAACAGCGAGAAAGAATTAGACGAAGCGATCGCTCGAAGTTTTTTGGTAAGCGCGGAATCTGGAAGTTTTAGGGTTTTTGCGTCTTTTTTAAAGAGCGACGTTAAAAAAGATAAATTCATGAGCATGGATGAAATATCGCCACGTGGAGTGGCGACGTTAAATGACTATTTACCAGCGGCGATACGGTCTTTAAGACCCTTGCCAGCTTTAAACTTAGGAACCATTTTGTCTTCAGTGGAGTAAGTTTTGTCAGTTCCTGGAACTTTACCGCTTTTACCTTTTTGAAGAGCGGCGTTAAAGCTACCGAAACCAACTAAAGAAACATCTTCTTTTTGCACTAACGCGGTCGTAACGGCGTCCGTAAACGCCTTTATAGCCGCTTCAGCTTCCACTTTAGTTTTGTAACCGCCACTTGCTTGCACTAGTTCAACGAATTGAGCTTTATTCATAGATACACCCTTGGATTAAAATATTTCCGAACCTTGCATGCACAAGTCCCTATACATGAAATAATTCAGCTAGACGTACTTTATAGTTTATTTGCTTAATTTTTTCTTCTTTTTACTTAAAGTAGCTAAAAAATGTAATATTTTCGTTTCTTTGAGTCCATATTTAGCCTGTTTGAAGAGGTTCGTTATTTTTAATCTTTTTTTATTATAAAAAACGAATACTGACGCTTCTTTGATTTTTCTATATTTGTCGGCATGTGAATGAATGGACAAAAAAACGTCTTCAAGACCATCTCTTTCTTTTTTAGTTAGGGCGCTCATCTTCCTACTCCTCTAATTTGTTGATTTTTCTAACGGCTCTTAAAATTTCTTCATCATCCAATTTTCCCAACATTTTCATAACTATGGCCGCGGCTTGCGGTTTGGCTCGAGCGAGCTTCCAATCTTGATAGGTCCGCATAGACACGCCAAGACTCGAAGCCATATCTTTTAAAGATATTTTTTTGCCATTGTTTTGAGACTCCAAAGAGTTGTGTAGGATATTAAATAAATCGTCAATTTGCATGGGAACATTATACGAAAAAAACACTTAAATACACA
>ERZ889078.458-NODE-458-length-36982-cov-7.363068_pt1 | contig 36982 bp, 10 predicted proteins | sample MGYA00521266_ERZ889078 | MGnify/ENA primary metagenome ERZ889078 (study PRJEB32303, sample SAMEA104408618) | aquatic metagenome | biome: Brackish water; feature: Pelagic; material: water | place: Baltic Sea | collected 2014-06-16T06:34:00 | depth 76,534 m ...
GCCGCCGCTGAACGTCCCCATCGCCTTCAGCGGGATCGTCTGCTGCACCGTCAGCGCCTGGATCGGCGCGATCACCGTCACCTTCGTCAGCTTCGCGTCGGTGACTTCGACCAGCGTCGTGCCGCTCTGGCCATTCCAGGTCGCCGTGATCGTGGTCTTCCCCTTCTTTAACGGCGTGACCCAGCCCTGGGTCGGCCCCACAGACGCGACGCCAGCCACGCTCGGATCGCTCGAGACCCAGCTCACCTGCGCGGTCAGATCTTGGGTCGTGAGGTCCGTGAACAGCGCCGTCGCGCGCAGCGGCGTGATGAAGCCAATCGGCAGCAGCGGCAAAAACGGTGTGATCTGCAGCTCCTTCAGCGCGACCTGCTGCACCGTGATCGTCGTGGTGCCCGTCTTGCCGCCCCACGTCGCAGAGATCGTCGCGGTTCCGGCGGCCAACGTCTGCACCAACCCCTTGTTCTGGTTGGCCTGCGGGTTGCCCTGCGCGCCGTTGAACACCGTCGCCACCTGCGGCGCGTCGCTGACCCAGGAGGCCGCCGCGGTAATCTGCTGGGTGGTGTTGTCGGTGAGGACCGCCACCGCCTGCAGCTTCACGTACGTCCCCGGCACCACCACGGGCTGCGACGGGCTGAGCTCGATGCTCTTCACCTCGGCTTGTTTGACCGTCAGCTTGGCCTGCACCGACTTTCCGCCCCATGTCGCCGTCACCGTCACGCTTCCCGGCTTCAGCGTTTGCGTCCAGCCAGCCGTACCGCCGCCGTTGAGGATGGACGCCACCGTCGGATCCGACGAGATGAACGTCGTCTGCCACGTCACGTTCTGCGTCGTGCCGTCGCTCATGATCGCGGACACATCGAACTTGACCGGCACCCCGACCGCCACGCTCGATTGCGCTGGTTGGATCTGGAGCCCGGTCACCTCGGCCGCGGTCACCTCCAGCGCTGCGGTGCCGCTGTAGGCCGCCACGCTCGCCGTAATCGTCACGCTGCCCGCGGTCAGGCATTGCACGATGCCCTTCTGGCCGTTGCCGTTGAGCGCGGCTGCGATCTTGCCGTCGCTGGAGAGCCAAGTCGCCGCTTGTTGGATGTTCTGCGAGGTGCCATCCGAAAAAAGCAGGGTGGCTTGGAAGCTGCGCAGCTCGCCCTTGGTGCACGTGTGTTTGCCCGGAAACAGCGACACCTCGGTCGGTTTCGCTGAGGTCACCGTCAGGGTCGCCGTCGCCTTGAAGCCCTGAAACGTCGCGGTAAACGTCACCACGCCCGGCTGCTTGGTCTGCACGCGGCCCTTATCGGGTGGGCCGCCCGGGCCGCCGCCCTTGTTGCCGATCGTCGCGATGGACGTGTCGCCCGAGCTCCATTCGGCTTGAAACGTCACGTTCTGCGTCGAGTTGTCCGTGAAGACCGCGACGGCCTGGAACTGCATCGGCAGCCCGGACGCGACGGACCACACCGCCGGCGACACCTGCAAGCTGCTCACGGTCGGGGTTGTGACGGTGAGGACCGAGCTGGCCGACACGCCGCCAAACACAGCCGTGATCGTCGCCTTGCCTGCCGCATTGGCCTGCACGAGCGCGGCGTTGACCGTGCCCGCGCTGAGGCTCGCCACGGCCGGGTTCGACGTCGTCCAGGTCGCCTGTTGCGTGACGTTGACGCTCTTGCCGTTCGAGAACTCCGCCACCACCCAGAACTGCACAGCTTGCCCGGCCTTGCGCGTCGGATCGCTCGGTCCGATGGTGAGCTGCTTGAGGGAGGGGGCGATCAGCGTCACAGTCGCCGCGCCCTTGATGCCTCCGATCGTCGCTGTAACGCTGATTTTACCGGGCGCCAGCGCGCTCAGCTGGCCTTGGCTGCCGGCGAGGTTGCCGATGCTCGCGAGCTTGTCGTCGCTCACCGTCCACACCGCCGAGCCGCTGACGTCTTGGCTGGCGCCGTCGCTCCACGTGCCCTTCGCCGTGAACAGCTGTTGTGTGCCGACGGTGACTTGGGCCGGGGAGGGGCTCACGTCGATCTGGTTGAGCACCGACGCCAGGACGGTGACGTTGGCCTCCGCGGAGAGCGTGCCGATGCTCGCCTGGACCTTGGCGGTCCCGGTCTTGCTGCCTGTGACGAGTCCAGCCTGAGCGCCGTTGCTGACGGTGGCGACACCTGCGGGGCTGCTGGTCCAGGTCGCCTTGGTGGTGACGTCGAGGACCTGACCGTCGGTGTACGTGCCAAGGGCTTGTAGCTGCTGGGTCAAACCGAGCGGGACTGTCACGTTGCTGGGTTTGATGGTGATTTTGGTGAGCGTCGCCGCGCTGACGGTGAGGGTGGCCGCGCCGCTGACGCCCTTGAAGGTCGCCGTCACCGTGGCGACGCCCGCGGCGAGCGCTGTGACGACGCCGGCGCTGGTGGGTAGGTTGCTCACGCTCGCCACGCCGGCTGCCTTGGGGTCCACGCTCCACGTCGCTGAGGTGTTGAGGTTCTGCGTGCTGCCATCGCTGAACGTGCCGGTCGCGTTCAGCTGCACCGTCGTGCCGGCGGCGAGGGTGGCCGCCGCTGGCGTGACGTCGATGCTGGTCAGCGTGACGGTGTTGGCGATGACGGTGACGGGCCGGCTCGCGAGCAGGCCCGCAAACGCCCCGGAGATCACAGCCACGCCGCCAGACAAACCCGCCACAACCCCGGACGCATCGACCTTGGCGGCGGTCGGCGCGCTGCTCGCCCACGTCGCCACGCCCGTCACCTCAGCGGCGGTGCCATCATCGTAGATCGCGGTCAGGTGCATCTGCACCGTGCCACCGACCGCGATGGTCGCGTTGGCCGGGGTCAGCGACAGCCCTTTGACCTTGGCGGCCTTGACGGTGAGCGTCGCAGTGGCCTCCTGGCCGCCCAGCTTGGCGCGAACCGTCGTGGTGCCCGCTTGTTTGGCCGTGACCGTGCCGGCGCCGGTGAGGCTGATGATGGTGGTGTCGTCCACGGACCAGACCGCGCTCGCTGTGACGTCATCGTTGCTGCCGCCCTCCAGCGCCGCGATCGCTTGGAAGCTCTGCGACGCACCGACGCCGATCTCGGCCTGCGCGGGCGTGAGGCTCAGGCTGAGCACGGCGAGGGGCGACACCGTGAGCTGTGCTGTGGCTGTGATGACGCCCAGCGCGCCATTGTCCAGCGTCGCGGTGACGATCGCTGACCCCGCCGCGAGGGCGACCGCCACGCCCGACGCGTTGACCTGGACGACGGTCGGCGCGTTGCTCGCCCACGTGACCTCGGTAGAGACCGCGACGCTGCTGCCGTCGTCGAGCTTCGCCGTCGCTGAGAGGGCGACCTGGCTGCCGATGCTGAGCGTCGCGGACGCCGGGGCGAGCGTCAGCGCGACGACCGCGCCAAGGGTGTCGCCCGCGTCAGGGCTGGTGTCTTGTTGCCAGACCCACGTGTCGTCGCCGTTGCCAAGGTCGTCGCCGGTGCCAGCGTCGCTCGTCGTCGCGTCGTCGCCCGACCCGTCTGCAGCCGCGTCGTGGGCGCCCGCGCCGTCGGCGGTGGTCACCCCGTCCGCCACAATCCCGTCCCCGCCGCCGACGTCGGTAAGCGCGGCGCCCGCTGGACCGTCGACAGCTTTGTCGTCGGAGCTACAGGCGCTGAGCGCAACCATCAGCCCGACACCGATGGCGTGTGTGATGTGGCTTCTGCGTGGGGATAACGTGTGCATTTTGGCTCCTTTTCTCAGCCAGCTTAGGATGCTGAATGCCGCCGGCCGCCGAAACGCAAAAACAGCAGTTGCCATATTTGCACACGAAGCGGGCCATGGGCCCCGTAATCCCGAGTCTCGCGCACTTGCGGAGGTGCTTTGGCCTCGGAACTATTGAATCAGACGCCTGCGCAGGCTATGCATGGCGACGCACAGGAGGCGCCCATGGCACCAGTAGAGAACGGCAACGGCGACAAGCTCGGCGACGATCTAGTTGGTCAGACCCTGGACAGGCGGTATCTCGTCGAGAAGGTCATCGGCCTCGGCGGATTCGGCACGGTCTACAGCGCTACCCACGCCCATACACGCGACAAACTCGCCATCAAAGTCCTGCGCGCCAACGTCGCTGAGGATCCGACCGTCGTGCAACGGTTTCGGCGCGAGGCGACCCTCACGAGTCAGCTGAAGCATCCCAACACCGTGTCCGTCATCGATTTCGGTGAGATGGACGACGGCCGCCTCTACCTCGTGATGCCTTTTCTGGAAGGTCGCACGCTGACGGACTTGCTGCGCGACGAGGCGCCCGTCGATGCCCACCGGTTGGTGCGAATCGCGGTGCAGGTGCTCAAGAGTCTGGACGAAGCGCACAGTAAGGGGCTGGTGCACAGGGACCTCAAACCGGACAACATCTTTTTGCAGGACTTGCACGGAGAGGCTGATTTTGTGCGGGTTCTGGACTTCGGAATCGCTCGTTCGCTCGACAGCAATGAGCAGGAGCTGACACGCACCGGCACCGTCATGGGCACGCCGAAGTACATGTCGCCCGAGCAGGCGACCGGTAAAAAAGCAGACGCGCGCGCGGACCTCTATGCGCTGGGGGTCATCTTGTTCGAGGCGTTGTCGGGGGTCACGCCGCTGATGGGGGATACGCCGCTCGCGACCATTTTCCGTCGCGCCACAGAGGACGCGCCGTCCGTCAGCGAGATGCTCATGCTGCCCACGCCCCAGGGGTTGTGCGAGGCGGTGCTCACGGCAATGGCGCGGGACCCAGCGCGGCGGTTTGCTACGGCCGCGGCGATGACGGCAGCGCTGGAGGCGGGGGTTCGGACCGACGTGCGGCTGCCAGCCCGCGCCACAGCGCCCGGAGCGCCGCAGCCGTTGACATCGACGGTGCAGTATCGCGGTGTCGATGAAGACACGATGGCGGTCGATCTCAGCGCCGCTGCCGCACCGCCGCCACCGCCGCCGGCGACCACTCCGCCACGGTCGTCGCCGCTGCGCGCGGCTCGTCCACAGGAGACCCGCGTGGGCAACGCGCCCGGCGCGCCATCGCCGCCACGGATGGCGCCGCCACCGGGCCCGCCTACCGCGTCCAGGGCTGTCGCGGCGCCGGTCCCCTCCCCCGCCGCTCCAGTCCGCCCAGGTCCAGCCCCCGCCGCCCCCCCGCCACCACCTGTGGCCGCGCCGCGTGCGCAACCCGCTGCACCAGCGTCGGCCAGGGCCAGCGGCGCTGTCGGTCAGCCTGTGGCCAAGACGAGCAGCCTGCCGGTGGTCTTCGCGGTGCTCGCCGTTGTGATCCTCGGCGGCGTCGGGGCGTGGCTTGCGCTTCGTGATTCGTCCGGGTCCGCCGCTGCGGGCGCGTCGACGCGGGCGGCGGGCGACAGCCCGGCTGCGAGCGACATGGCGGCCGCTGAGAAGGCGGCCGTGGAGAAGGCTGCTGCGGACAAGGCTGCTGCGGACAAGGCTGCTGCGGCGACGGTCGCCACAGAGAAGCTGGCGGCCGAGCGGGCCAGCGCTGAGAAGGCGGCGGTCGACAAGGCGGCAGTCGAGGCGGCCGCTGCGGAGAAGGCCGCTGGCGAGAAGCCGGCGGCCGACGATCCCACTGCAGGCGGCGGTGGCGACACGCCCGCGGGCGACGAAGTCGGGGCGAAGGATGATCCGGTCCACGTCGGCGAGGGTGGTGAGGCGGCCGCCGATGCAGTCAAACGTGAGGACACGAAACCGGCGGCGGCGGCAGGTGACGACACGAAGCCGGCGCTCGCGACGCGCGCGCCGCCTGCGAAGAAGCGGCCTCGCAAGCGCCGGCCTGCCTATCGACCAGGCGGCGGTGTCGCGCGCCCGGGGCGCTAGCTCACTGCAGCGCGAGAAAGCTGCAGCGCGAGAAATCCGCAATGGTGGATAGCCGAAGGGCTAGCGACCGGTCTTGGAGACGTGCTGAAAGTCCTGCAACGTCCGCCAAGCCCCGCCCCAGCCCCACCCCATGCGCTGCCAAACCCCGACCCCGGCGCCGCCGGCGACGAGCATGCCCGGTCGCACGTGCTTGCGTTGCACCCAGGCCTTGCCGGCGGCCGGCAGCACCAGTTGACCCTTCACGTAGGGGTTGCGTAGCGGGTTGATGTCGACCGCGGTGCCGAACGCGTGCTCGGACCAGCGGCCACCGCCCGTCATCTTGCGGCAGTTGAACGCCGAGGTGTTGTCGGCAGCCATCGAGCGGACATCGCTCGCGCCAAAGAGGTGTACGGGCGCCATGACTGTGATGGGAAAACGCACGTGAAAATAGTGTTTGAACGCGGCCAGCACAGTGGGGGCGACGGAGGCGGCGACGATGAGATGGCCGACCGAGCGTGTGCCGTCCGGGCGCCAGTGGTCGAGCGTCAACACGCGCAGCTGGTCGAGGGGGACTGGACACCCGGGATGCCACGAGATGCCCCGCATGGCGCGGCGCAGTTTGGCGTCCAGAGGGGCGATTAGGCCCTGAAACTTGGGCTGATAGCGCGTCAACGAGCGGCCGCCCTCTCCGACGCCGATGACGACGGCCTCGCACGCTGGATCTGCGGCGATGCACAACGAGACCCCTGGGTAGGGCAGGGTGCCCGCGCTGTTGGTTGGCGCGTTGGCGAAGCCAGCGGTCGCGACGGTCAACGTCCAAACCACGGCCACGACACGCGCTGTATGGCGACCGCCTCGAATCGGTGGGTTGTGCTGCATGGGGCTAGTTCTCAGTCCCGGTTGACTGGCTGGTCTGCGGTCGATTCGCGCGGGCGCGGGTCGTCGTGGGGGCGGCGTCTTCCCAATGATCCTTGATCCACGTCGTGGTGGCGTGGAAGTCGGGGCGGAAGGCGATGCCCTCCCGCCCCGCGGCCCACTGGTCGGCCTGCCTGTCGGCAGCGGTGAAGATTCGACCGGATTGGCCGTCCAGCAGCCGCAGCAGCTCATCACCCGTGCCAAGGGCGCCTGGAAGCGCCAGGCGCAGAAACCGCTCCTGGAGGAACTGGTGGGTTTGAAAAGCGACGCCGCGGCCACCCGCGCTGATAACGGTCTCAAGCAACAACATCGGGCTGCGCGGTGAGAACAGCCACGCTATCCAGCCCCAGCTGACGTTGTCGCGGTTGAAGAACTGGTTGTTGGCGTCCGAGCCGCCTGTTGAGGCCTGGTCGGCGCCGCACGACAACAGGACCACGTCCTCGGGGCCATCGACGTCTCGGAGTTTTCGGTGCCGCAGCAGCTGGGAGAGGCCACACATCGACGGGTTGTTGGCGAAGAGGCCACCGTCCACATGGCCATCGCGCACCGGCATCAGGATGGGCACTGAGCCGCTGCGCAGGGCGATCTCCGCGGCGCCAAAGTCGAGGTTACGCAGGTCCTCGGTGTCGCCCATCCACGCCTGCGGTTTGTGGCCGGGTCGCTCGCGTCCGAGGTTGTGATAGATGTGCGCGCCCGGCTTGTTGGCACCGGTCCGCACTCGAAACGTGACGAGCGCGACGTCACGGTTGAGCTCGCCGAGCTTGATCGGCTCACCGCTGGGGCCGACGCCGCAGGCCTGCGTCAGCTCCGCCAGCACCCGGTCATTCTCGATGGCGGATCGCATGCCCGACACGAGGCGAGCGACCCCGACGAGGCCGGGTCTGATCGCGCCAACCACGCGCTCATTGAACGCGATCACCGCGTCCAGCGCCGCCAGCGCCGGCATGTCTTTGGGGCGACTTGCGAGGAAGACGGCCGCCCATGCGCCGTCAGAGGTGCCGGCGAACATGTCCACGGAGTCGAGGAATCCGGGCCGCGCGCGCTCGATGTGTCGCAACATGCGGAGGTAGCTGGGCGCAGCGGGGCCGCCGTCGAGCGAGAGAATACGATACGTGCGGGACATGGGCGATCCTCTGGTCAGCTCAGATCGATCCGACCGGCGCGCGTGCCACAGACAGCAGATAGCGCGCCACTCGGTCGTCGGGATCGTGGGCAAGCACAGCCTCTAGCACGCGACCCGCGCCGCGCATGTCACGATCGTGCAGGAGCTGAACGGCCGCCTCGAATTGCGACTTCGTCTCGTCGCGCAGCTGAATGACCGAATCCGTCTCCGTCGCGTAGAAGTCGTACAGTGGCGTGTGCTGCTCTCGTCCGCGCAAGATCACCTGTCCGATGAAGCGATGTGGAAAGCGGTCGGGATCCTCGACGCGCCCGAAGACGTCCCCGCTCACGATGGCATGACAGCCCCAGGCCTTCGTCATGCTCTCCAGCCGCGAGGCCGTGTTCACGGTGTCGCTGATGACGGTGGCGTCCAATCGTTGCGTCTCGCCGATGGTGCCCAGCGCGACCTTGCCCCAGTGCAGCGCCGCTCCGATGCGCATGATGGGCCAGCCCTGCGCCGCGTTCTGCTCGTTGTAGGTGTGGAGCACGCGGTACAGGCCCACGATCGCGTCGAGGGCTTTGCCCGGGTCGGAGGGGAACAGGGCGAGGACGGCGTCGCCGATGAACTTGTCGATGAACCCACCGTGGGCCCGAATAACCGGCCCCGCACGCTCCAAATAGCCGTTCAGATAACTGAAGATCTCCATCGGCAGCATGCGCTCGCTGATGGACGTGAACGAGCGCACATCGGAGAACAGCACCCCCATGTCCCGCTCGACGGCGTCGCCCAACGCGACCTCGGTCAAATCGCCCTTGCCGAGCAGATCGACAAAAGCGGTCGGTACGAATCGCTCCATCGACTGGCGCACCTTCTCCTGACGGTCATAGAACATCGCGTTTTCGATCGAAATCGCCGCCTGCGCGGTCAGAATGTCCAGCATCTGGCAGCGGTCGACGGTGAAGGCGTCCGGCGCGAGGTTGTTCTCCAGATAGAGCATGCCGACAAGCTTGCCCTGGTTGATGACCGGCGTGCAGAGCACCGAGCGCGTGCCGTGAGCGGAGACGTAGGGATCATGGCCGAATCGTTCGCTGCGCAGCGCGTCGCTCAACACCAGCGGCTGCATCGCCCGCTCGACGAACCGCACCATCGGCAGACAGAGCGCGCCGTCCTCCAGCGGCTTGTGCGTCATAGCTTCGGCGCTCACTTGGCCGGCCTCCACCGTCGCCTCGATGCGCAGCGCATCGTGATGCATCAGCATCAGATAGCCCCGCTCGGCGCCGGCGGTCTCGACAACGGTGCGCATCAGCGTGCCCAGCAGATCGTTGAGGATGATCTCGGAGCTGATCGCTTGGCTGGCGCGCATGACAGCCTGAACGTCGAGGGCGGTGTCCGACGTCGTCATGGTCGCGTCGGCCGGGCCGGTGCGGCTTGAGCGGAGACGCGGGTAGGCGCTCTCCAGCTGCTTGGCTCGGACGGTGGCGCCCCATTTGATCCACGCGTAGTGCGCGTCGACGATGAACGATCTCGCGGTGCGGAGCTTGCCCGCCTGTTCAAACCAGCGCGCGGCGCGTTCACAGGCGATGGCTTCGGCGTAGCCCATCCCCACTTCGCTGGCCGCGGACGCGGCGCGGTCGAACGAGACCTCAGCGGTGGCGAAGTCGCCCTCCAAGGCCGCAAGTTCGGCCTCTACGTGGAGTAGATAAGGCGCGTGGCCCGTCGGGTTGAGTGTGTGCCACTGCTGAAAGCGGGCGACATTCTCGCGCACAACGACCGCGGCGGCGGCCCGCGCAGCTGCGTCGCCATCGACGGCGCTCTCTGCTGCGATGATGCACTGCATGTAGCGAAACACGGGCACGACGAAGTGCGACGTTGAGCGAGCGAGGCCGCCCGCGACGGCTTTGGCGAGGGTGGCGGCTTCGTCCCAGCGCGCGAAGATGACGTGATTGATGAGCTTGAAGTACTCCACCAGGTCGCCAAACGTCTGCAGTTCGCCCTCGAACCCCTCCGCCTTCAGCGCCGCGCGACCGGCGTCATCCCCGACCAACTCCAGCAGCTCGTACCGCATACACCGCGCCAACAGGATCCCGACTGGCGAGCGCAGGGTCTCGTCGAGGATGCGCGAGATCTCGGCGCATTCGGTGATGGTCTCCGCCAACGGCGCGCCGCGAACCAGCGCGACGATGGGCACGTTGTACGCGGCCCAACCGGCGAACAGGTACGCGCCCGTCTCGACGCCGGCGGTGATCGCCCGATGCAGGCTGCGCACCACGTCGCCCATCGGGTGGGTCCAGTGCTGCACAAAGGCGCCGTAAATTTGGTAGAGCGGCGCTTCCATCGCCCGCGCACCCATCCGGTCCGTGAGCGCCAGCGCGAGCTCGGCGAAGCGCGTACCCGGCGCGACCATGCCACGCGCGCAGAGCAACACCGAATACGTCATGTAGCCCAGCGGGGAGAACGGTGAGGTGCCGTGCTCGACGCTCAGTCGGACCATGCGCATCACCACGAAGGGCAGCACCTCAATCCGCGTGTAGGCCGGTCCAACCATCGACGTCAGCACCCGCATCTGCAGGAACACCGCCGGATCGCGCAGCATCGGCGCGTCGAGCAGCGCCATTGGGTCGCGACTGCCCAGCGCCGCCTGCAGGCCCTGCATCTCGGCGCCCATGACCCCCATCCAGCCCTCAGGCGAGGTCGGCGCTTGAAAGCCAAACAGCTCGCTCAAGGCCTCGATGCCCGTGGCGATGCCGCTCAGAGAGTCGCCGATTCGGCCAAAGATCTGCATCCGCAGATTGAAGAGCTCGGCGCGCTCAGGCGGCGTGGTGGCGTGTGTGAACGCCGTGTCGATCAGCGCCATCGCCTCGTCGTAGCGACCGTTCAGCTGCGCGGCGTCCGCCCGCTTTTGCGTCAGCTGGAGCGTCATCTCACGCTGTTGGGTCCAGGCCGCGTCGCCCAAATGCTCCGTTCCGTGCTGCGCGAACTCCAGCGCTTTGCCAAACGCGCTCGATTGCAGGGCCATCGTGCAGGCGCGGAGATTCAGCCCGGCCGCGACGACACGCTCCGCGTCGGACGTAATGAAGGCGGCGCCGAGGTTGAAGTGGTTCGCCGCGTCGAAGACCTGTTGCTCAGCGTCTTCGCTCGCCGCGAGCAGTCTGGCCACTAGCAGATGCACCGCCGCTCGCTCGGGCGCCGTCTGGTCGGCATACGCGGCCTCTTGTACCCGGTCATGAGCAAAACGCACGCGGATCCCAGCGGCTTGTTCTGGCGTGAGCGCCCCACCGGCCGGCCCAAGCCCCGCCTTCCGCCAAGCATCATCGACGGCGACCAGCAGCTCCCCTGCTAGGGCGGGCCACAGCGCCGCCCAGATGTCGTCGACACCCAGACCGCTGGCGCGGGTGAGCGTCCACAGATCGCAGCTGGCCCCCAGACACGCGCCGACGCCAACGAGGTGTCGGCTCTCGGCCGGCAGCCGCGCGAGCTTTCGAGCCAACAAATCGCCGACCTGGTCAGTCAACCCGAGGCGTCTGATCTGCGGCAGATCCCAGACCCAACTCCCGGTCGTGGTGTCGTGTTTGAGACCGCCGTCTGCCTCCAGGCTGAGCAGCATCTGTTCGATGAAATAGGGGTTTCCGCGCGCACGCAGCCAAAGCTGGTCAGCGAGCGGCGCGACGTCGGCGACGCTCGCGCCAAGGGTGTCTGCGATGAGGGTGTCGCTCGCCTCGCGATCGAGCGGCTCCAGGCTCAGCTGATGGGTCCCTGCGCCCGAGACGGCGACCTCCCCCCCCCCCGCCACTGCTTGATGCGCAGGCTGTCCGTGGCTTGGGTCTCGCGAAACGCACCGATCACCATGAGGTGGCTTTGACCAGGGTCGGAGAGCATGGCCTGCAGGAGCGCGAGCGAGTTGCCGCCGGCCCACTGCAGATCGTCGAGGAAGAGCACGAGCGGGTGCTCCTTGCTCGCCAACACACGCACAAACGCCACCATCACGCGCTGAAACCGCGACAGGGACTCGCTGGGATCGAGCATGGGTGGTGGATTGGGTTCACCGATGATCAGCGCCAACTCAGGCACCACCGCCACGATCACGGCTGCGTTGAGCTTGAGGGCGCCGCCGATTCGTTCGCGCCACGCCGCGATCTCGTCCGTCGTGCCCGCGAGGATGTCGCGAATCAAGTTACGCAGCGCCTGAATGACGCCAGCGTAGGGGACATTCTGCAGTTGATTGTACTTTCCGCTGACAAATCGCCCGTTTCGCAGGCTCACGTCGCGGACGGCTTCCCGCACCAGGCGTGTCTTGCCGACGCCGGGGAAGCCGCTGACCAGCAGCAGCTCTTTGGACCCGGCAGCGGCACGCGCAAACGTCTGCAGCAACGTCTTGATCGCCGCCTCGCGGCCGTAGAGCCGCTGGGACACCTGGAGCCACGGCGAGACGTCACGCTCGCCCAGCGTGAACGGCGCGACCGGTTCGCCCTGGCACAGCGCGTCGAGACAGCGCTGCAGGTCGTGACTCAGGCCAAAACCGCTCTGGTAGCGCGCTTCGGGCGTCTTCTCCATGAGCTTGCAGATGATGCGCGAGACCATCTCCGGCACACGCGCGTTCTGCTTCGAGGGCGGCACCGGCGGTCGCGCGATGTGGCTATGCACGAGCGCGAGCGGGTCCGATCCAAGGAAAGGCCGCTGGCCGCAGACGAGCTCGTAGAGCGTCACGCCGAGCGAATAGAGATCCGTTCGGTGATCGGTCGCGCGGTTCACGCGGCCTGTCTGTTCGGGCGAGATGTAGGCCAGCGTGCCTTCGAGCAGCTGCGCGGATGTGGCTGAGATCTGCTCCCGAAGCAGCCGCGTCGAGATGTCGAAGTCGATGATCATGGCGCGCGAGAGATCAGGCGTCACGACAATGTTGGAGGGGTTGATGTCGCGATGGATCAGGTGAGCGCCATGCAGCCGCCCGAGCGCATCGGCAACTTGGCGCGCGATCGCGACGCTCTCAAGTACGGTGAGCTGGCCACGGCTGGCGACCAGGTGGCGTAGGGATTGACCGCCGATGTCCTCCATGATCAACGCAGGCCGATCTTGCACGTGGACCAGATCGTAGACTTTGGCGACGCCTGCTAGGTCCAGATCGCGGGCGTTCTCCCAAGCGTAGCGATAGCGGGCCAGGGATTTTACGTTCGGGCTGCTGACGGACAGCCACTTGACCACCACCGGCACGCCGTCCGACGCACGTGTGCCGCGGACCACAGTGCTGAGCGCGCTGCTGAACAGCGTCTCGCGCAGGTGATAGCCCGGGATGTTGATCACGTACCGCTCCCCAAGTTGTCGCCGCCGGTGGCGCGGGATTCCGCCTCCACCAACACCGTCGCTAGCTCGGCCGCCAACACACGAACGTGTGGCTGCCGAATCACGGCGAGGTGGTCTCCCGTGATGGCTCGAATCTCCACGCCGTCAGCGGCAAGTCGCGACCAACCGAAGGTTGGATCGGTGTCTGCTCGAACCCAGAACGGCCTTTCTTCGGCCCATTCCGACTTGAACAACACCGCGCGCACACGGAGGCTCCGAGCTGGAGTATAGCTGATTGTTTCGCGAAGGTGGATACTCAGAAGTCGAAACAGCGGCGTCATCGCGGGTTGGTCGAGCGCGACGCTGTGGCTGGTCTCCGGGAGCAGCGCCGCCATGGCTGAACGCTGGAGCAAGCGCCGGAGCGTGCGGTCGCGTCGGCGCGGAAGGGTGGTCGTTGGCGGCCTGCTCGCGTCGCGTAGAAACAAATAATCATGAATGTGATGGACCAGCGTTCGCCCAGCGCGGCCAAAAATGATGCGCGACATCATCGCGGCGGAGGGTCGGTGCCCGTCGAGCGGCGCTGCCTCGTCGACGAGCGCGAGCAACGCGACTTTTTCCCCGAGATCGTCGAGCTGTAGCGCCATCTCGTAGATCACATAGCAGCCGAACGAGAACGCGCCGAGGTAGTAGGGGCCGCGCGGCTGCAGCGCGCGAATGGCGCGTACGTAGCGCCTCGCCATGCTGGGTACATCGAGATCGGGCTCGCTGCGTCCGTCGAGCCCCGCCGCCTGCAGCCCCCAAAACGGGCGATCGTGGGGCAGGGTGCGGGCAAGTTCGAAGTACGGAAACACGACGCCTGCAGCCGGATGCACGAAGAAGAGCGGCGACTTGCTGCCCGTCGTGCGCAGCGGCACGAGGCAGCGTGGCAGCGGCGCGGCGCACGATGAGGGCGATGACGCTGCGATCGACGGGCGCGCGGGGCGCGGGTCGATGCCGATCGCGTCGGGTGGCAGATGCGTCGCGAGGCGGGCGACCGTGAGGCCGTCGAAGGCTGCGGCGGCAGGCAGCGTGACGCCGTGCCGCCGTCGAATCTCTTCGAGCAGCCGCATCGTGATGAGGCTGTCGCCGCCGAGCGAGAAGAAGTCGTCGTCGACCCCAATCCCGCGTACGCCAAGCAGCGCTTCGCAGATCTCCACCAGCGCTCGCTCTCGCGCGTCGGACGCCGGGCGGTAGGGGACGCTGAGGGCAGGTCGCGGGTGGCGGGCGGCCTCGGCGTCGTCCAAAATCGAGGCGCCGTGGACGATCGCCACGCCGGCGGCTGTAGCTGTGTGCGCCGGGCGTCCGGGCTGAGTGGGTCGCGTGATGGCGTCGACCCAGTGGCGTTCGCGGGCGAAGGCGTAGGTCGGCAGGTGGATCCGTCGACCGTCGGAGCCCCCCGGTAGCGGGACGTCGGCGCCGACGCAGGCGAGCGCAGCCAGTGTGCGTGGGATCGGGTTCGTGTCGTCGTCGCGACCGGCTGGCGCCTCGGCGACGGTCTCCATCAGCGGCGACAGCAGCGGCGCAGTGGCGAGGTTCCACAACGCCGGACCCGCCATGCATCGCGGTGGCCCCAGCTCAACGAGCACGTGGGGACCGCGGTGCCCCAGGGTGGCAAACGCGCTGACGAGGTCAACAGGCGCCAGGGTGTGCTTGGCCCAATACCCGGGCGACGTCACCTCGGCGGCTGTGAGCAGCGCGCCGGTCACCGCGCTGACCATGGGCACGTCTGGCGCGTGCAGCTCAAAGCTCGCCGCCAGCGCACGTAGTGGGGCCTCAATTGGGGCGAGCAGCGGACTGTGTGCGGCCACACTCACACGAACGCGCCGGCACGCGATGTCCCGCGCCGTTAGCAGCGCGTGCAGCTGATCGATGGGGTCTGGCAGACCGGTGGCCACGGACGCGTCGGGGCCGTTCCGCAGCGCTACCCAGGTGCCCTCGGGCAGCAGCTCCGCGAGGGCATCGCCCGACAGCGGGGCGAACAGGCACGCACCCGCGGGCGTCTGCCGAAGCAGCTGAGAGCGGGCCACCATGAAACGCATGGCGTCTTCGATACGCATGACACCCGTGAGCGCGGCGACGGCGAATTCGCCGGTGCTCTGGCCGAGATACACGTCGGGTCGCGCGCCCGCCGCGATGAGCGCGCGACCGGTGGCCCAGCCCACGGCGAGCGTGAACGGACCGGCGTTGTCTTGTTGATCGAGCCGCGCTTGCTGCGCTGGCACGTCGGCCGCGGGCGTCAGAAAAACCCGGGGATCCGGGCCGCCAGCGGCGATGCAGGCCGCTGCGGCCCGGTCGAAAGCCGCTCGGAACGTGGCGCTGTGTCGGTAGGCCTGCGCGCCGGCGCCGACGCGCTGGAAGCCCTGGCCGGGGATGAGAAACGCCGTCTGATTGCGGGCCGCCCCTGCTTGTAGGGCGCGCGTCGTCATGCCGTGCGGCGGGGCCCCTAGCTGTTCGGCGGCGTTGGCGCCCGCTGGCACCCACCACACAGCTTGGCATGGCAGGCGGCGGCGCCCCGTCGCCAGGGTCGTCGCGACGTCCATCAGGTTGGCGTCCGGGTGCCGAGCCAGCCACTGACTCAGGGTGCGCCGCTGTCGCTCCAGCGCCGCCTCATCGCGACCCTGCAACAGCAGCGCCACCCCCTCAACGTTGGCGACCGGGGCCGCGTCGGCAGGTGGCAGCGGCGCCTCCCCGACGATGACGTGGGCGTTCGTCCCCCCCGCGCCAAAGCTGCTCACGCCGGCCAGCCGCGCGCGCGCGCTTCGCGGCCACGGCACAGCGGTGGTGGCCAGCCGCAGCGGCGTCCGGGCGAGCTGAAGCGCCGGGTTCTCGCGGGTTGCGTGGCGTGACGCCGGAATCTGGTCATGCTCCAGCGCCAGCGTGGCCTTGATGAGCCCGCAGACGCCCGCGGCCGTGTTGGTATGGCCGATGTTGCTCTTGATCGAGCCCAGCCAGCACGGCAGCCCATCCGCGCGCGGCCCGCCGAGGGCTTCAGCGAGGGCACGCACCTCAATCGGGTCGCCCAGCGGCGTCGCGGTGCCATGCGCCTCGATGAGATCGAGCGCTCCGGGCGACGCACCAGCCTGCCGCAGCGCGGCCGCGATGGCGCGCGCCTGGCCGGTCACTCCGGGTGCGGTGTAGCCGACCCGATCAGCGCCGTCGTTGGTCACGGCAGAGCCACGAATGACCGCCCGGATGGGGTCGCCGGCCGCGATCGCGTCGTCGAGGCGGCGCAGCACCACGACGGCGACAGCGTCGCCCGTTGCGGTGCCGTCGGCATCGGCCGAAAAGCTGCGCGTTTGGCCATCTTGGCTGGCGATCCCGCCAGTCTTGTACACGTGGCCCGCCGTGGTCGGCACGGCGATGGATGCCGCGCCCGCAATCGCGACGTCACAGCTGCCGGCGCGCAGGCTCTCACAGGCGAGGTGCACCGCCACAAGTGACGTCGAGCACGCCGAACCGACGGCCAACGCGGGACCGCGCAGCCCGAGTTTGTAGGCGACGCGGGTGGCGATGTGGTCTTTGTCGTTGCCGATGACCGCCGCCATGCCGCCCAGCGCTTCGAGCGCGCCGCCCGACGGCACGAGATTGTTGAGCAGGTACGTGTTCGGCGAGCAGCCGCCAAATACCCCGATCGCGCCGTCAAATCGATCTGGATCGACCGCGGCGTCCTCAAGCGCTGCCCAGCACACCTCAAGGAACTTGCGATGCTGCGGATCTGTAAGCGCCGCCTCGCGGGGGCTGGTTCGAAACAGGCTGGCGTCGAAGCAGTCCGCGTCACCCAGCGCGCCGCGTACGGGCACGTAGTTGGCGTCATCGATGACGGCGGCGGGCAGCCCGGAGGCGATCAGCGTGTCGCGGTCGAACGTGTGCATGCCGTGTTCACCTGCGGCCAGCATCGCCCACAGCGCAGGCACGTCCGGCGCAGCTGGAAAACAGCCAGCCATGCCGACGATGGCGATGGCCGGCGATGTCGTCGGGGTCGTCGTTGAGGCGTCCGGCGCCCTCGATGGCGTCGCAGGGGGGGCGGCGCCGTCGAAGCGCGTGAAGTCGCCGACGGGCTCGACGTCATCGAAGGGCTCGAAGTCATCGAAGGGCTCGAAGTCGTCGAAGGGCTCGAAGTCATCGAAGCGCTCCAACTCGCCACCGTTCTGGGGCGCTGTGATGCTTCCGAAGGCGTCGTCGTGTGGCTTGCGGTCGGTCATTGCGCCGGCTCCCTCGGTCCCCTCGTCTTTTGGGCTGCTTGTTGCGCGTCGATCCACGAGGCCTGCGCGCGCACAGTCGGCCGCGCGAACAGGTCGACCATTGGCACCTCCAGCGCGAACGCAGATTGCAGCGCCACGCGGAGCCGCGCGATGAGCAGAGAGTGTCCACCAACGTCGAAGAAGTTGGCGTTCACGTCGATGCGCCGGCTCTCCAGCAGCGTCGCCCAAATGGCCGCCACCCGCTGTTCGCTGGCGCCCACCGGCGGCGTTGTGACGCGGCTCCGCGACGCCTCCGCGGCGACGGGGATCACCGTGCCGAAGGGATCGCGCACCGGGTCAGACTGCAGGCTGCCGACACGCACGAGCGGCCCTGTGGTGCAGCGTCGCGCGATGTTGGGTGCGCCGCCGTCGAGCCCTGTCCACACGGACCCCCCATCGGCCTCAAGCGCGGCCTCGACGACCGCGAGGGCGGTCTCCGCTGCCAGGGGAATCAACCCTTGGCGCACAGCGAGGGCGTCGCCGTGCCGCGCGCGACTCAGCCCCACCCCCGACCACGCCGTCATCACCAGGCAGGTCGCGCGTGCACCCAGCGCGGCGCAGGTGGCATCGCCAGCGAGCGCGCCGGCGCCATAGGCCCCCAATCCCGGGGCCGGGAGCCACGCGTGCACGCTGTTGACGTCCACCAGCCGCGCCTGAGGGCGTGTCGCGACGGCCCGCGCAGCGGCCTGATTGGCTGCCAGACGAGCGGCCCACGGCGGCGACCGCGTGAGCGCCTCCGGTAGGGATTCGTCGAGCGTGCCTTGATGCGGGCTGGCGACCAGATTGACGAGGTGGGTCATCGGTCCGGCGGTCGACTCCCAAGCGGCGAGGCCGCGCTCGAGCGCCCCGGCTTCGGTGACGTCCACAGACGCGAAAGCGATGGACCGGCCGGCGCCGTCGCCCGTGCCGCGGTTCGGGCTGCCGCCGTCGTCCGTGCGGCCGTCGGCTGCTGTGGCGTTGGCGGCGCGGCCAAGGACCAAGACGTGCGCGCCGCGAGCGTGGAGGCGGGCTGCGAGCAGCTGTCCGATACCGCCGGTGCCGCCGAGCAGGGCGATGCGTTGCCCAGCGCCGGCCACGCCGGCCGGCAGCCGCTCAGCTGCGGGCTCGAGCTGCCACGTAAGCCAGTCAGACCCCGCGCGACGCAGCTCCTGAACGCCGCGCCAGGGCGCGCCGAGCAGACTCGCGACGGCGGCGGCACGCTCCGCCGTGGCGTCGGTGAGGCCGTCCAGGTGTAGAACGCTGGTGCCAGGTCGCTCCGTCTCCAGGTGGCGCAGCAGGCCGTGCGCCGCCGCTGCGCTGATTTTTCGGTCTTTCCGCGGCGCTGAGAGCCAGCGCGGGCGGGCGTCCGGCCACCGCCGGCCGACGAAACGAGCGAGGTCGGCGGCCCGCGTTGTCGCCAGCGTCGGGTCGGGGCCGGCGACCAGCACGATCGCCTCGGGGCAGCGATGCGCGCCTGTGGAGGAGCCTGGCCCGGCGTCCTGCCATCCGTCGGCGTCGGTACTCAGGGCTGGCGCCGCTTGAGCGTTGAGGCCGTCCGCCACGAGCGCCGTCGTGAGCGCTGGGTCGCCGTCCACCCACACAACACCGTTGAAGGGTGCGTCTGCGGGGAAGAGCGCTGGCCACGGTCGCCACACCTGTCGCCACACCCCCCAGACGCCGCGCCGTGGCAAACAGGCGAACGCGTCCAAGTCGCCGGCCTCGTAGCGCGCGCGAAGGACACCGCGCTTCACTTTACCCAGCGCCGTCCGCGGCAACGTCGTCGCCGGTGCCGCGATGACCTGTTGCACCTGCAAGCCCGTGCCCGTCGCGATGGCGGCTCGCAGCCGGCGAGCGGTCACAGCCGGATCCGAGCCGTCCACCAGCTGCACAGCCACGACGAGGCCAGCGCCGGCGTCGCCGGGGCGGCGCGCCGAGAACGCCGCGACGTGTGGCGACACCACCGCGGCGTCGGCGAGGGCGATCGACTCGATCTCGATCGGCGCGTGATTGACCCCGTGGAGCACCAACGTGTCATCCGCGCGGCCGACTACAAAGAGCTGGCCATCGACGACCCGCGCTAGGTCGCCGGTCTGTAGCCACGTGTCTTCGGGGTGGGTCGGCGCGCCGGTGTAGCCGCACATGATTGCGGGGCCGCGCACTTCCAGCAGGCCGGTTTCGCCGCACATCAGCGTGCGCGTCGCGTCGTCCTCCACATCCTCTGGGTGGTCAATCGCGGTGACGCATTGCCCCGTCATCGATCGAATGCGGACGGCGTGTCCAGGCGTCGGCGTGCCCAGCGGCATGAGCCCTGCGCTTGGAATCGCGACCTGCGGGCAGCCGCGTCGCACGACACACACCGACGCCGTCTCGGACATCCCCCAACCTGGGCAGAGCGCGTCCGAGTGCATCCCGAACGTCGTCAGCAGCGCCACAAAACGGGCCGCCGTTGCAGGGACGATCGCCTCGCCGCCATTGAGCACGGCTCGCAGCGAGCTGAGGTCCCATCCCTGCGGACCTGCTGTCGGATTGGTCAGCGAGGTCTCCAACGCCTCAACCAGCAGCGCGACGGCGAAGTTGGGCGCCCACGTCACTGTCGTGCGGTGAGACGCCACCGCATCGAGCCAACGGGTGGGTTGCGCGAGCACCTCGCTTGGCGGGACGTGATGTTGGTCGGCACACACGTACAGCGGCTGCAGGTGGAACATCAACAGCGCCGCGACGTGGTCCAGGGGGAGCCAGTTGAGGAAGACGTCGGCGTTCGTCCAGCCCTGATGCTGCTGCCAGGCGGCGGCCTGCGCCAACAGCGTGCGTTGGCTGTGGCGGACGCCCTTTGCGCGGCCTGTGCTGCCGGACGTCAGCAGGATGAGGGCCACTGCATCGAGGCGGGGGGACCGCGCTGCGAGTCGATTCGGCGCCGGGCTTGTCGCGGCGGCGCTAAGAGCCAACGCCAACGTGGCGACGTGCATAACGCGCAGCTGGTCGGTCGCGAGCGGATCGATGTTGTCGTCGTGCAGCAGCACCTCCGCCCCGGTCACCGCCAGCGCCTGGATCAGTCGATCCGCCCGGAGATCCGCAGCTAGCGGTGCCGCGACGCGTCCCGTCAGCCAGGCCGCCCAGAGCCCGACGAGGAGATTGGCCGGCGCCGCGGCGCGTATGGCGATCGTGGTCGCCGCGTCGGGCAACGTGTCCCCCAGGCGGGTCGCTCGCCGCAGGAGCTCCGCTGCGCTGATCGCGCCAACTTTGGCGCCGGCCTCGGCGGCGCGGTGCAGCAGAGTCGCGAGGCAGGGCGTGTCGATCGCGGGCGTGCGCAGCGGTGGCCCGACGAGCAGGGCCGGGATGGTCGACGTCACGGTCTGAGGCGGCGCGTCTGCGAGCGCCGGGCGCGCGTCGAGGCGCGATGGCTGGGGCAGCGGGGCGCGGTCGTCCGGCGCGACGATGACCGGCACGCGGCGGAGCGTGCTTGGTGCCTCGTGCGGCAGTCTCGCGACGGGCGCGGTCCAGATTCCCGGTAGCCGTGACGCCGCAGGCAGCCTCACGGCTTCGGCGGCGCGGGTCACCACGAAGGCTGTGGGGCGCAGGGTGCCTGATACGTCGCTCCTGCTCTGCACCCGAGCATCGACGACCGCCGCGTCGGCCAGCAGGGCGCGCTCGGCGCGGCTATCCCACGGCAGGCGGGCCGGTGTTTTCGGAGCGTCATCGTCAGCGAGCCGCGCGCTCAGCCATGCGTGGAACGCGGCCACAGACGCCTGCACGTCATCGTCGGCAGCGACGTCGCGACGCCAGGTCCAGGAGAGCCGGAGGCAGCCGTCGGCGCGTTGTTCACCCTCGATCCCCAGGTCAAACGCAGCCCCCGCTGCGGGCAGCAGCGTCGGATGCAGGGTGAGTGCGCCGGCGCGCAACTGCGCATGGAGCGTGGGTTGGAGCAGCACACACGTGCGCGCCGGCGTGCGGCCCGACAGCCCTGCAGCGCGCACGACCACGTCGAACGGTACGCTTGCGTGCGCCGCGGCTGCGACCATCGCGTCACGCGTCGCGTCGACCGCCTCAGCGAGCGACACGCCGTGGCCAGACGACATGTCCGTTCCGCCCGTGGCGCGAAAGTGAAGCGGCACGAGCACGGTGTTGGCCACGTGCGCGACGAGGTGGTGCAGGGCCGGCGTATCGCGACCCTCCGTGACGGTGGCGACGACGATACGAGGTTCGCCAAGCGCCTCTGACAGCCACGCGCCCCAGGCTGCCATGAGGGCCATGTGTGGCGTCGCTCGACGAGAGCGTGCGCGCGCCCGCAAGGCCGCCCAGTCTCCTGCGGTCAGCGTCGTCTGCAGTGCGCCCGCGCCAGAGTCGGTCCCGGGCCGCGCCGGCAACGCGCCTGGGGCGGGAAAGCCGTGTAGGGCCTCACGCCACCAAGCCGCAGCGTCGGTGTGGTCCTGCACGGCGGACCAGTCGCCCAACGCCTGCACGTCGGTGTCCGGTCGCGAGATCTCGCGGCCAGCCAGGGCCGCCGCGAGGTCTGTGATGAGCAGCGCGGCGGACTTGCCGTCGAGCGCGGTGTGATGAGCGACCAACACCAGCAGATGGCGGTCAGCGCTCAGTCGCATCAACGTCGCGCGCAGAGGGGCTTGGCGGGCGAGGTCAAACCGCGCCGCGCAGGTCCGCTCGATCAGGTGCAGAATCTTGCGATCTTGGTCTGCCGCGCCAACGAGGTCGATTCTGCGCCACGGAATGGCGAGCTCCGCGTGGCGCTGCTGGCGCAGCGTGTCCAGGTCGAGGGTCGTGCGTAGCCCGCCGTGGCGGCGTTGCAGCGCGGCCACAGCGTCGGTGAGCTGTTGCGCTCGGAGCGGGCCGGTCAGCTCGATCCGAAGGCCAACGTGCCACGTGATGTCGGCTGGACGCAGGCTCTGCAGCAGCAGCAGTTGGCGCTGACCCGGCGTCATCGCGGCGTCGGAGGCACCTACGCGTGCCGGTTGCGCCGCGACGTCGTGCCAGGGCTTGGCGGCCGCGGCGAGCCCGGCCGGGGTAGGACGTTGCCAGAACTGCGCGAGCGGCACGTCGAGCGCCGCCTGGTGACGCAGCGCGGCGAGCAGCTGCGCGGCGCCCAGTGAGTCCCCGCCGAGCAGGAAGAAGTCATCATCCGGCGCCACATCCGGCATCGCCAGGGCCCGCGCGAACAACGCGGTGACGGTCTCGCGCGGGTCGGTTCCCGGAGTCGCAGTGGTCCGATCCGCATCCGCACGCCCACCGTCGCGCTGGTGTCCGCCGCCACGCGTGACGTCCGACGCCGGGTCCGGTGGCGACCGCAGCGCGCGGCGGTCAATCTTGCCGGAGCGCGTCGTCGGTAGCGCCGCGACGTGGTGCCACACGCTCGGCAACATCCACTCCGGCAGCTGCGTGGCGAGGGCATCGCGCTGCGCGCGCGGAGCCAGCGCGGTGTTGTCGACGAGCACCAACCACGCAACCAGGATGTCGTGGCCAGACGGACCAGGACGGGCGTGCACGGCGGCCTCTACGACGTCGGCGTGCCGCCGAAGGGCGGCCTCCACTTCGTCCGGTTCAATACGGTAGCCCCGCACCTTGAGTTGATCGTCGCGTCGACCCAAAAAACGAACTTGCCCGTCGGCCAGCAGCGCGCCCTGGTCGCCGGTCCTGTACCAGCGCACACCCGAACTATCCCGCAGAAACCCCTGTTCTCCGGGGTTTTTGGCGCTGCCGAGGTAGCCGAGTCCGACGGCGACACCGCCAATCCAGAGCTCTCCAGGCTCGCCGACGGCGCACGTGGCGCCGTCGTCTGCGACGACCCGCAGCAGCGTTCCGGGCACTGGATGTCCTAGGGTGATCGGCGTGGTGGATGTCAGCGGCCCGAGCGTCACGCAAGCGCTGGCCTCGCTGACGCCCCATCCGGTCCACACCACGACCCCGCACCGCTCGGCGTCCTCCAGTACGTCTCGCGACACGCGCTCCGCACCCAGCGTGAGGCGCAGCCCCTGGCGAGGTCGCCAACCCGATGCGCGCAGCAGCCGCCAGCTGGTTGGCGGACATAACACGTCGGTGACTCCGAGGTCGTCACAGGCGGCGGCGAGCGCAGGCGCGTCGCGCTCAAGACCGGGCGCGATAAGCGCGACAGTGGCGTCAGCGATCACCGGCAGCAGCAGCTGGAGCACGCTCATGTCAAAGGCGAGGCTGCTCTGGGCGAGCATCACTCGGCCAGCGGTCAGAATCTTGGCGTCGTGCCAGCCTGTGAGCAGCCACACCAAGCCGGCGCGGGTGTTCACGGCGCCCTTGGGGCGTCCCGTGGAACCGGACGTGAACACCACATAGGCCGGCGCGTCGTCACCCGGTTCGACGGCCGAGGGTCCGTCCGGCGTCCGGAGCAGATCGCCGAGCGACAGCGAACCGCCTCGATGCGCCTCGGGTGGAGGCTCGCGACCATGGATCAGCAGCGCGTCTGGCGCGTCCTGGCGTTGCCGCTCAGCGCGCGCGCCCTGGGACGGATCGATCGCGAGCCACGCGCCGCCTCCGCGCAGCACACCGATCACCGCGGCGACGACGTCGGGCTCGCGCCCCATCCACAGAATCACAGCGCCGCCCGGCTTCAACCCAGCGTTCACGAGCCCCCGAGCGATGGCCTCCGCGCCCGTGGCGATCTCGCCGGCCGTGCGGCGGGCACCGCAGCTGCTCGCCACGCGTGTGCGACCTGGCTGGCGTCGCAGCGCGTCGATGAGCCATGCGCCGGCCGGGAGCTGCCCGCTTGAGGACGATTGCGTGGCTGGGGACGACGTCGCGGTTGGGGACGACAAGATGGGGGACATGCGGGCTCCAGGTCCTGAGTCCCTACCACGGTCGCCGCGTCACTCGCCACTGGTCGGTCTCGCTCAATCGAATCTCACACAGAGCTTATCGTGTGGCGGCCCATTCAAGCACGTCCTGCAACGGACGCCGCGGCGGCCGCAGACGCTCGTCCAACGGCTCGCTGCGGCCCGTTCGCAGCATGAAGACTGGGAAGTCGCCCGCCTCCAGGTCGAGCTTCGAACGTAGCGCTGGGACGCGACTGAGCATGTCCCGCCCGACCCGGATTGGGATCGCGCTCGGCAGGGTCCCGTCCCGTGTCGCCATGGAGAGGATCGGTCCCATGCTCATGGGTTGCACGCCCCAGCCGCCGAGGTTGAGCCGCGCCCACACACGCCACGCGACGCGTCCGGCCGCCACCAACGTGTTTGGATGGTCGTTCGAGGTGCTGATCGTGACGATCGCGGCCGAGCTGGCCAACTGTCGACGCAGCATCGCCCCCGTCAGCGCTGGGCCGCCGAGCAAGGCGCCCGCGCGCAGCGTCCACGGCAGACGTTGATACACCGCGACACCAGCGGCCAGCGCTGGTGGCAGGCCGAGGTTGCGCCACGACACGCCATCCCGACGGCGATTCAGCGCCTGCTCGTCGAACCTCACCCACGCCAGGGCATCCTGCGCCACGCGTGGCGCCCGCCAGAGGGCCGCATCGGCCGCAGATAACCAGCCTTTCAGCGCGTGCGGTGACGTCCAGCAGACGCGCACACCTTCGCGCTCGTCCTGTTTACACCCAGCCAGCAGCGCGTCGGTTGGCGCGCCACCGGTGAAACACCGCCGATCTGTGTGCCGGGCTATCAAGCCGTCCACGAGCGCGTCGCGCTGCACGTCAGTCCGACTGAGCGTCGCGCGCAGCCAAGCGCCACCTGGCACCGCCGGCAGCAGCGCGACGTCCGCATGCACCCCGACTGCGCGACCGGCGAGCACCAGACTTTCGGCGACCATCCCGAGGGTCAGTCGCGAGGCGTGATGCCCGGAATCGAGCACGTGACCGGTCCGTGCGGGGATGTGCACGACATCCAGGTGCACCCCATCCCACCGATATCGAAACGGCTGACAATTATCACCGCTGGGCGCACGCAGGGCGGCCGCGACCAGCGGGGTCGGGTCAATCGAGGGAGGCATGTGGAGAGTCCAAGCGGCTACAGCGTTGCGAAGGCCTTCGTGTAGAAGCCGTCTAGCACATCTTTGTACTTCGCTTCGACCGTCTTGCGCTTCACCTTCAGGCTCGGGGTCAACTCGCCCGTCTCTACGGCAAAATCGGCGGGTAGCAGCGCGAACTCCTTGATAGTCTCAAACCGGGCGAGGCCGCCGTTCAGTTGGTCGATGTAGCCCTTGTACAACGCGACCACAGCGGGTTGGGTCGCGAGCTCAACATAGGTCTTGCCCGCCAAGTGATGATCCTCCGCCCACGCGAGGATCGCCTCTGGCTCCATCGTGATGAGCGCCGAGCAGAAGTTGCGCTGGTCCCCGTGCACCACGATCTGGCTGACGTAGGGACAAATCGCCTTGAACTGACCTTCCAACGCCTGAGGCGCCACGTATTTGCCACCGGAGGTCTTGATGAGGTCCTTCTTTCGATCCGTGATGCGAAGATGGCCGGTGGCGGTGATCTCGCCAATGTCCCCCGTCGCCAGCCAGCGCCCGTCGATCAGCGTTTCGGCCGTCTTTTCGGGCAAATGGTGGTAGCCGCGCATGACGCCGCGACTCGTGAATAGGACCTCGCCGTCCGCGGCGATCTTCACCTCGGTGCCGGGCAGCGGTGGGCCAACGGTGCCAAATTCGTTGTCGGTGGGTAGGTTCACAAAGCTCGCCGCGCTGGACTCTGTGAGGCCGTAACCTTCGAGGATCAGCAGCCCGGCGGCATGGAAGAACTCGGCGATGTCTCGGTTGAGCGGCGCTGACCCGGAGATGAAGAAGCGCATCCGGCCGCCAAAGAGCGCGCGCAGTTTTGAGAACACGAGCAGGTCCGCGACCTTGTATTGGAGCCACAACCACAGGCCGAGCGGCCGCTTGGCTTGCAGCGCCTGACTCGCTTGCCGGCCGACACCGACGGCCCAGCGGAAGATCAGCAGCTTCACCCCACCGGCCTGCTGGGCGCCGCTGACGACCTTGTTGTAGACCTTCTCGAAGATGCGCGGCGCGGCTGCCATGAATGTTGGCCGAACCACAGCCAAGTTCTCGACGATCCTTGGGATCTCGCCGTCCACGGAGGTCGGCACAGCCAGGTAAATCGCGACGGTCTCCAACATCTTGCCGAAGCTGTGGGACAGCGGCAGCCAGAGAAACTGCCGGTCTGCGCTGCTCATTAGCCCGGTCGCGTCGATGGCTTCGCCAATGTAGAGCCAACAATCGTGCAGCAGCTCGACGCCCTTAGGTCGGCCGGTCGTACCGGACGTATAGATCAGCGTGCACAGGTGCTGGGGCGTGAGTCGATCCCGCACCTCGTCCAACCCGGTCGGATTGGCAGCCAGCCACGCGGCGCCTTGGGCCTCGAGCTCGGCCAGGCTCATCACCCAGCCGTCGTCACTGCCAGGCCCGTCAATGTTCACGACGCGGTGCACACTCCCGATTTGGTCGCGGACCTGCCGCAGTTTGGCGACCTGGGCGTCGTCTTCCGCAAACACCACCTGACTCGCCGAGTCACTGACGATGTGCGCGCAGTCGTCGGCGGTGCTCGATGGGTAGATCGTCGTGGTCGCCGCGCCCGCGACGTTGATGCCGATGTCGATGAACAGCCACTCTACGCGTGTGCCACACACAACACCGACCCGCTGCTCGTCAGTCACACCCAACGCCCGCAGGCCCGCGGCGATAGGCGTCACACGCGCGTTGACCTGTCGCCAGTTCGCCGAAGACCAGCCGCCATCGCGGCGAAACGAGAAGGCCTCCAGCTCCGGCGTCGTCGCGACGCGGTGGTGAAACAAATGCGCAACGCTCTGGAATTTAGCCATAAGAGGCTCCAGTGAGGGGAGAGATTTAGACGTACGAACACTCCAACATGTAAGCCATCGCGGTCGCGGCCACAAGCGATTCCGTATCAGTGCCCCAAACGCGAAGAACCCCCGGCGCTGCTCGCGACGAGGGTTCTCCGGATTGCTAGTTCAGAAGGCTACAGCTCCGTGACGCATGCGCCGCAGGGCCAGGTGTGAGCATCACGGCAGCACGAGGACCTGCTGGTTCCAGTCATTGTTGCCCTCGGACGCCTCTGCGACCTTATTTTCGTAGTCGACTTTGATGTGGACGTACCACGTGCCAGCCCCGACCGTTGTCGGCACCTTCAAGGTCTGGCTCAAGGACGCACTCAGACCAGCGTTCAGGCCCGTGCGGCTCAACGTCGCGATCGGCTTGAGGGCAGATGGCAGGTACAGGCTGTTGTGGATGTAGTAGCCAATCTTGAACGCGCCGGCGTTGCCCTTGCCGATGTTGCGCACCGAGCCGGAGACACTCACTGAGCCGCCCGGAGTCATGCTGCCAGCCGTGACGTAGGTGCTCTGCGTGATCAGGTCCGGCAACGACGACGCGTACGGCACCGTCACCTTGTTGGATGCGGAGTTATTGGACGTCGTGACCTCTGAGATCTTGTTCGCAATGTCGGCCACGCACCCGATGTAATACACACCGGAGCCCTTAGTCGGCATCTTCGTGCTCAGCGTTTTGAGCGACGTCACGTTGGCGCCGAGACTGCTGATGGCGACCTTGCCGAGGTACGTGTCCGCGGCCGAGATCGTTGAGTTCGTCGACAAGTAGCAGCTCACGTCATGTGCGCCAGCCGTCGCCCCACCGATGTTGCGCTCGCGGAACTGGATGAGCACGGACGCACCGCTTGTGTACGTGCCACTCGTCGTGCGGCTGAACTCCATGTTCAAGTCAGGCCGGCCGGTGACTTTCACCGCGGAGTAGCGGGTGTTGTTGAGCTCGCTGAGCTCGCTCACCTGCGCCAAGTCGTCGAGGATCACACCGACGTAGTACGTGCCCGTGACGAGGTTCGTCGGTAGCTGGAAGCTGGTGCTGATCGAGGCTTGGCCACCCGCCGTCACCGAGCTGATGTTGATCGAGCGCAGCAGCTTGTCGCCGGTGGTGATCGCGCTGTTGGTAGACAGGTAGTAGCCAACACGGAACGCGCCCGCGCTCACGCCGCCCAGGTTCTTCACCAAACCAGTCACGTAGACCGTGCTGCCGCCATAATAGCTGGTGCCGGTCGCTTTGAAGTCCGTGGTCGACAGGTCGGGTTTGGTCGTCGACGACAGCACCACCACCCCGATCGTCTTTATGTTGTTCGTGCTGGTCGTCTCGGAGACCACGCTCGGGTAGTTGGTGTAGTAACCCAAGTAATACGTGCCAGGTTTCACCGTCGTCGGGATCAACAGGCTCACGGTGGACGTGGCCGAGTACGCACCCGCCGCCAGGGCAGGACGCGCGATGGACTTAAGCAGGATATCGGCCGTCGACAACGCGGTGTTGGTGGAGAGGTAGAAGCGCGTCGTGTAGTTGGCCGCGGTCAGCCCACCGATGTTGCGCTCCCGGTACGTCGCGCTGATGGTCGTGCCGGGCTTGAAGCTCTTGGTGTTCACGTAGAGGTAGTTCGCCTCCAAATCCGCCAGACCCGTGATGGCCACGGTCTCGTAGCGCGTGTTGTTGGTCTCGATCGACTCCGCGACGTTCTTGTTGTGGTCGGCCGAGAACACGACGTACCAGGTGCCGTGGCCGACCGACGTCGGGACCTTCCAGGACCCGGCGACGCTTGTGATCGCGTTGACGGCCAACGGCGACTTCGCGAAGGTCTGCATCTGGAAGCAGTAGCCCGACGTCGTCGTGTAGGTCGTCGTCTTGCACAAGTAGATGCGCGTCGTGTGTGAGCCGGCGGTGGCGCCGCCCACGTTGCGCTCATACCCGCTCCACGACAGCGTGTCGCCCACCTTGTAGGCCGTCTTCTGGACCTTAAAGAGGTACGAGGTCAGATCTGGCTTCGTCGACGTGCTCTGAACGGTGAACTGCTTGTAGGCCGTTTGATTGCTCTCGCTAATCTCGGGGACCTTCGCGCCGTTGTCCGTGTAAATGCCCAGGTAGTAGTCCCCCGGAGCGGTGCCAGCGGGCAGCGTCACGTAGGCGCCCTTGCTGTACGTCGCGCCGGCCGCCAAGGAGGTCACCGGGAAGTTGTAGAGCAGCTTATCGCTGACCGTGCTGATGAAGTTGTTCGTCGACAGGTAGACGCCAATCGTGTGCGCCCCGGCCGTCGCGCCGCCGAGGTTCTTCTCGGAAACGCTGACGTACATCTGCGCGCCTGGCTTGTAGGCCTCCGACATGGAGATGCTGACCGCCGACAAATCAGCGACGCCTGTGACGTACACGGTCTTGGTCAGGTAGTTGTTGGTCTCCACACCCTCGGCGACCTTGAACTGGTCGTCCAGGTAGGCGCCGATGTACCAGATACCAGTCGTGGTGCCGATCGGGAGCTTCAGCGTCGCAGCCAACGAGACCGAACCATTCGCGGTGAGGCTCGTCACGTCCTTGCTCGCGAGGAAGGTGTCTCCGGTCGTGATGACGGCGTCCTTCGACAGGTAGTAGCCGACTCGGAACGCGCCGGCGCTGGCCTTGCCGATGTTCTGACCGACGCCCGTGACGCTGAACGTCTGGCCGGCTTTGTAGCTCGACGTCGTCGAGGTCAACGACTGCACAAACAAGTCGGCCTTGGTCGCCGTGCTCGTCACCGTGATCGTCACCGTCTTGTAGTTGTTGCTGTCGGAGCTCTCCGCGATTTTGCCGCCGTTATCGGCCCACATGCCGAGGTAGTAGACGCCTGCGGCGGTGTTGGCTGGAATGACGAAGGAGGTGCTCACCGCGGCGCTTTTGCCGGCGAGGAGTCCGCTCCGAACCGTCGTCGCAAGCAGCTTGTCGGCGCCGCTGATGACGCTGTCCGTCGAGAGGTAGGCGCCGGTCGTGTAGGCGCCCGCGTTGGCGCCACCGAGGTTGTACTCGCTCCAGTTGACCTTCACCGTGGCGCCTGGCGCGTAGAACGCCTTGTCGGTCGTCATGATGAGCGTGCGCAAGTCGGCGAGCGCCGTGACGCTGATCTTCACCGCGACCAGGTTGTTCGTCTCGAGGATCTCGCTGACGTTCGACGCGTAGTCCGCGAGGAAGTGCACATACCACGTGCCGCCGGCCAATCCCGTCGGCAGCGTCACCGTGCTGGCCATGTTGGCGACGCCGTTGGCGGCCAGGCTGGAGACCGTCGTCGACTTCAGGAAGACCGCGCTGCTGAGCGAGGTCGACGAGCGCGACAAATACACGCGGAAGACGTGGCTTGTCGCGGTGATGTTGCCGATGTTGCGCTCGTACCCGGTCCACGAGATGGCCTGCCCAGCGACGTACTCCGTCTTTGTCGGCTTCGTCACGTACGGGATGAGGTCGGCCTTCTTCGTCACGGTGTTCTGCACCGTGATTTTGACGTAGGCGATGTTGTTGTTCTCGGTGATCTCCGTGATCTTCGAAGCGTCATCGAGGCGCAGGCCGAGGTAGTAGATCCCGGCCACGGTGTTCGAAGGCAGGACAAAGGCGCTGGTGTAAACCGACGTCGTGCTCGCCCCAAGCGAAGCGCGGACGGCGGTCTTCATGAGCGTGTCGCTCGTCGAGATGATCGTGTTCGTCGACAGGCGCACCGCCGCGTTGAAGATGCCGCTCGCCGCGTTGCCGATGTTGCTGTAGGTAGCCGTGAACGACACCGCCTCGCCAGGTTTGTAGAAGGTCTTGGTCGGCGCAAAGCTGACGACCGAGAGGTCCGGCGTCGCCAACACAGCGATCTTCAGGCCGGTCGACCCGTTGTTGCTCTCCACGATCTCGTTGATGGCGTACGTGTTGTCGACGTAGGCACCGGCATAGAACGTGCCGGCCTTCTGCGTCGCGGGGACGACCGAGTACAGCGTGAAGGTGCTTGAAGCGCCCGGAGCCAAGCTGGAACGGGTCGTCGAGCCCAGGAGCGGGTCCCCGGTGGAGATGAGGGTGTTGGTCGACAGGTAGCGTCCCACGCTGAACGTGCCCGAGGCGAGCACACCGGCGTTCTTGACCGTGATGACCATCGCGAGGCTGTCACCGGGGCGGAAAGCGACCTTGGTGCTCGACAGCTTGATGCCGACGACTTGGAGGTCAGCGAGCTTCGCCGCCTGCACCGTGAGCTTGGCGGCGACGAGGTTGTTCCCCTCGTCGCTCTCGGCGACCTTGCCGTTGTAGTCGCCACGCACGAACAGGTAGTAGATCCCCGCCTTAGTCGACGCGGGCAGCGTGATCGTACGCGACAGCTGCGCGCTCTTGCCACCGGCGAGGCTCGTCACGGTCGCCACGCTCAGCAATGGACCGACGATCGAGGTCGCGCTCGTGGAGAGGTAGAAGCCATTGTAGAACGTGCCAGTGTCCGCGCCGCCCTTGTTGGTGACCGTGTAGTTCACCGAGATCGCCGTGCCCGCCAGTGGCGCCGTGCTGCTCAGTTTGGCACCGGAGACGGTGATGTCCGGCTTGGCCAGCACCGTGACTTGGAGAGCTTTGACGTTGTTGGTCTCACTCACCTCGGTGTTGACGCCGGTCGCGTCGGCGCGGTGCAGGATGTAGTACGTGCCGGGCTTCGTCGTCGTCGGAATCGTGAACGTGGCGCTGCTCGTCACGCTCGTCTGCGAGGGCGAAAGTGCAGCGCGCGCCGCGCTGGTAGCCAGCGTGACGTCACCCGAATCGTAGACGCCATCGGTGGAGAGATAGAAGCGCGTGTAGTAGGTGCCGCTCTTGCCCGTGCCGATGTTGCGCTCGCTGTACGACACGGCGCCCGTGCCGCCTGGCACCCAGCCCTTGGCGTTCAACGTCGTTGCGTACGGCACCAGATCCGACCGGCCTGCGATGGCGACTTTGACGTACCGCTGGTTGTTGAACTCATTTTTCTCGGCGATGGCGTTGGCGCGATCCGACAGGAAAATCAGGTAATACGTGCCGGTCTTGGTCTCAGCCGGGATCTTGATGGCGGCCTTCATGCTGATCTGAGCGCCCTTCGCCAATCCGCCTCGGTTGATATCGAGCAGCTTGATGTCGGTCGAGCCGAGGCCCGTATTCGTCGACAGGTACACCGCGTCCACGAAGGCGCCCGCGTCCTTGTCCCCGGTGTTCTTCTCCGTGATGCCCACCAAGTACGAGCTCGCCGCGGTCATGTTCGAACTAGCGCTGAACGCCACGGCCTCCAGGTCGGCCGCCGGGCCGACGGCGATCTTCACCCACGCGACGTTGTTCGCCTCGTCGCCTTCCAACACCTTGAGGTCGTCGTCGACGCGCAGGCCGATGTAGTAGGTGCCGTTGGGGAGGGTCTTGGGCAACAGCACGAAACGAGAGCCGGTCCAGCTCTTGCCCGCAGCCAACGCGCCAATGTCCCAGGTGTACGGCTTCAGGTCCTTGGCGTCGATCTGGGTGTCCGTCGAGATGTAGAACTGCCCCTTGGTCACCGGCGTCGTCACTGAGCCGCCGTTCTCGATGGCCAGCGTGAACGTGATTTTTCCGCCCTGGAAGCTGGCCGTCGTGTCGGGCTTGTAGGTCGTGATCTTTAGGTCGGCGAGGCCCTGCACCTTCGTCGTCACAAACGATGAGTTGTTCGTCTCCTTGGCTTCTTTCACCAAGTTGGTCGCGTCGACCACCACGATGACGTACCAGGTCCCAGTCGCCGCCGCGGCCGGAATCATGCCCTTCAGCACGACCGGCTGAATCTTCTGACTCCCGACAGAGCCGAGCTTCGCCGAGCCGATGAGCAAGTCGCCCGTGCCAAGCGTGTTGTTCTGCGACAGGTAGACGCGGTCGATACGCGCTGCCGAGCCGGTGAGGCCGATGTTGCCAACGGCGTACGACACCGAGATCGCGCCGCCCGCCAGATACAGCGTCTTGTCGACCGACGGCGCTCCCGCCGTGAGGTCGGCGAGCAAGCTGCAGCCGCTGATGGCCGCGTTGCTGCACTTGCCGCCGATGCAGGCGTCCTTCGTGCAGGCGTTCTTGTCATCACAGACGCTGGCGTCCTTGCACGCCGTGCAGCCCGCGATGGCCTTGAAGGCGCAGTCACCGGTCTTGGCGTCACATGCGTCCGCTGTGCAGGTGTTGTCGTCGTCGCACTTTGGCTTCTCGCCGTCGAGGCACACACCCTTTGCACACTGATTGTCCAACGTGCAGAGGCTACCTTCGGTGCAGGCCTCGCCGTCGTTGGCGCTCGCCAACGCGCACTTACCGTTCGCCTTGTCGCAGGTGTTGGTCTGGCAGCTCGTGTCCTTGCTCGCATCGCACGTCACCACCGACTTCGGGTCGGTCACGCACTTGTTGTTGGTGCAGATGAGCGAGCCGTTGCAGAGGTTGCCGTCGTCTTTGCAGTCCTCGGAGGTCTTGCACTGGCAGGTGTTGCTACCGGCCTGGCAGGAGCCACCCTTGCAGGTGTCCTTCGTTGTGCAGACGTCGCCGTCGTCACACGTGGCCGTGTCGTCGTTGGCGTTAACGCAGCCGGTCTTGCTGTTGCAGCTGTCCTTGGTGCACGCGTTCTTGTCGTCACAGGCGTCGGGCTTCAGCGGCGCGCCGACGCAGGCGCCATCTTCGCAGACGTCCTTGCTCGTGCAGGCGTTGCCGTCGTCGCAGGCGTCAGTGTTGTTGGTGTTGACGCAGCCTGAGTCCTTATCGCAGCTGTCCGTCGTGCAGGCCTTGTTGTCATCGCAATCCGAGACCTTGCCCGTGCACTTGCCACCGTCGCAGGCGTCGTCGCTCGTGCACTTGCTGCCGTCGTCACACTTGCCGGACTGCGCCGTGTGCGAGCAGTCACCCGTGCTCGCATCGCAACCGTCCGCCGTGCAGGGGTTGTTGTCGTCGCAGTCCTTGCCGCCAGTGCCGGCGCAGGCGCCATCCTTACAGGCGTCGGTGGCGGTGCAGACGTCGCCGTCATCACACGTGCCATCCTGTGCCGTGTTGACGCAGCCGGCCTTCGGGTCGCAGCTGTCGCTGGTGCACTCATTGCTGTCATCGCAACCCTTGAGCTGGCCGGCGCAGCCGCTGGCGTCGCATTTGTCACCGGTCGTGCAGGGGTTGTTGTCGTCGCAGTCGCCGCCCGTCGCGCCAGTGTTGACGCAGCCGGTCTTCGGATCGCAGCTGTCCTTGGTGCAGGCGTCGCTGTCGTCGCAGGTCTTCGACACGCCGGCGCACAACCCTGCAGCGCAAGCGTCCGAGTCAGTGCAGGGGTTGGTGTCGTCGCAGGAGCCGCCGTCTTTGGCTTTCTCGGACGCGCACTTGCCGGTCTTGCTGTCGCAGAGGTCGACTGTGCAGGGGTCCTTGTCGTCACAGGCCTTCTGCGAACCGGCCTGGCAAGCGCCGTCTTTGCAGGCGTCTTTGTCGGTGCAGGGGTCGCTGTCGTCACACGCGCCGGCGTCGTCATTCGCCGTTACACAGCCCTTGTCTTTGTCGCAGCTGTCCTTGGTGCAGGCGTTGCCGTCGTCGCAGACTTTGGCCTTGCCGCCCGCGCATTTCGCGTCCGCGCAGGCGTCACCCTCGGTGCACACATCGCCGTCGTCGCAGCTCGCCGTGTTGTTGCCGTTCACGCAGCCGGACTTGGGGTCGCAGCTGTCGTCGGTGCACACGTTCTGGTCGTCGCAATCCACAGCCGTGCCCACGCACTTGCCGTTGCTGCAGGCGTCGTTCGTCGAGCACGCGCTGCCGTCGTCGCAGTTCTCGTTCTCTTTGTCGGCGCTTGTCGCGCAGGCGTATTTGCCGTCGGTTCCGAGCTCGCAGGCGTCCTTGGTGCAGAGGTTCGCGTCGTCGCAGCCCTTGTCGTCGACGTTGCCGTCGCAGTCGTTGTCGAGGCCATCGCAGATCTCATCCGGCGGCGTCGTCTTCTGGCAGGGCGGCTGGCAGACTTTGGCGCCACCACCTGCTGGCGGACGGCAGTCCTTCGAGTCGCAGTCTTCGTTCTTCTCACACGCACAAGCCGTGCCACCTGGGCAGGCGCTCGCGTCGGCCGCGTCCGCCGTCGCATCGCCCGAAGCGGTCGCGTCTGTCGCGGTCGTGTCTGCGCCGGTCGTGTCTGCGCCGGTCGTGTCTGCGCCGGTCGTGTCTGCGCCGGTCGCGTCTGTGCCGGTCGTGTCTGCGCTGGTCGTGTCCGTCCCGGCGGCATCCGCCGACGCGGCGTCCGCCGCCACAGAATCCTCTGCGCTGGCGTCTGCCGTGGTGCCGGCATCGCCCGCCGCGTCCGTCAGGACAGCGCCGTCGGCTCCCGTCGTCGCATCGCCCGTGATCGTTGTGTCGGTCCCCACCGTCGTGTCGTCGCCGATCAGTCCGTCAAACAAGCCGGAGCTTGAGTCCGTTGCGACGTCCGGCAGTCCGTTTCCCGAGTCACCAGGAGCCTCACCACATGCCACGACCATGAGCGCCGTTGCGACCGCAGCCAGGCTGCGCAATCTCGAAAAACCAACCATTTTAAGCACTCCAAGTGCGACCTGCAAATTGGCCGCCAGATCCAGAAGAAGCGTCCTCGCGGGTGCCTAGACACAGCGACGAAACTGAGGGGAATTGTGAGCGTGTAGGGCTTGGCGCTGTTCAAGTCAACCGTAAAATGCCCATGCCTGGACAAGTCGCCAAAAACACAGGACTTACGATGCAGTCGCAGATCGCGACCGGCAGCGACAGAAATCCAGACAGGACGGCGCAAAATCAGGCGTGACCGAGCAGATCAGCGCTCAAACTTGTCCCTGAGACGTCCCATCCGATGTCACTGGGACAACCGAACTCGTCAGCCGGCAGCACAGACGTCTCGCGCACCGGTTCTGCTCGGCTGTAATTGCGATGGCTGCGAAATTTCAAGCCGTTAGCGCTGGAATTGGCGGCTTGGCACGGACTGTGCTGTAGGAGGTGGCAAGCGGCTCACAGGGAGCCGTATGAGAGGGGCCAGCGGCCGCGACACATCTTGATGGGTCGCGGCCGTTGATTTTTTTGCCGGGCTCGCAACACACGACCGCGCACGCCAACGGCGCGGTTCAGCCACGGCGCATGTGGCTGCGAATCAGGGCTTCCAGCGACGCCACGTCCTCGAACTCGGGGTACGGCGGCCCTGGCCATGATGCCGATGCCGGCAGACACGCTGCTTTCGCGCCGCTGGCGAGTTCGTCCACGAACCGTCTCCACGTCGCCACGGGTCGCTCGTCGGGCGCTGCGAGCGCATCGAGGTTGACGCCTGCCAGCGGCACGCGCCACAGCTCGTCGCGCGTTTCTCGGGCAAGCAGCACGACGGTCATGAGCGCGCGTTGGTTGCCCTCCGTGGGGATGAGCCCAATCGCCACGGCGCGCACGGCGCTCAGGGGCAACAGGCCCTCGCCGCCTTCAGTGAAATGCACCCGAAAGCCACCGCTGACACGGCGGGCGACGCTGACCTGTTGCGCGCTGCCAGCGGTCAGCAACACGGTCGGCGCGTTGTCCGGCTCGTGTACCCGCGCCCGCTGGGCGTCGATGGCGCGCTGCGCCCGTGCGACGTCGTCCGGACCATACGCCTGCGTGCGGCCACTGTCTGCGAGGTGCGTGACGTCTGCGCGGCGCTCTGCTGCTCCAGCCGCGGCGGTGGGCGGCGTCTTGACCGACTCGAGCGCGGTCGGCTGCTCAAGTTCGGAGGCCCCTCGCGCTGCGAGCGGCACCTCTGTGTCTGCCGGCTCGTTCGTCCCGCCCTCGGCCTCGTCGTCGCTCGACGGAGCGGGGGCCACGCCATCGAACGCCGCAGCATCGCGGCCCGCCACAACAGGATCGGCCCCAACAGGATCGGCCCCAACAGGATCGGCCACAACAGGAT
>ERZ889078.459-NODE-459-length-36836-cov-22.438895_pt1 | contig 36836 bp, 31 predicted proteins | sample MGYA00521266_ERZ889078 | MGnify/ENA primary metagenome ERZ889078 (study PRJEB32303, sample SAMEA104408618) | aquatic metagenome | biome: Brackish water; feature: Pelagic; material: water | place: Baltic Sea | collected 2014-06-16T06:34:00 | depth 76,534 m ...
GGGGCGTAGACTAAATCAGAATGAATTTCATCGGCAAATACCGTAATGTTGTTTTCCAAACACACCTGGAGTATCTCTTGCAACTCCTCTCTCCTCCAAACGCGACCTACGGGATTGTGCGGTGAACAAAGAAGTAAAAGTTTTGTGTTTTTGTCTATTTTAGATTTTAAATCATCAATGTCAAAAGAGTAAGAGCCTTCGTCCCTGAGTTTTAAAGGGTTTTTTACCACGGTTCGCTCAAGCTGAGTCACGCTATGAAAAAAGGGGGAATAGACGGGAGTTTGCACTATCACTCCGTCCCCCTTTTGAGTAAAAGCTTCTATGGCGACGCGCATGGAAGCCACGACGGAGTGAGAATAAAACATATCTTCCACTTTAAAAGACCCGTCATGCTCTTTTTTCATCCAATCGCATAGAGCTCCAAACGCGCTAGAGGGCACTTCTTCATAGCCAATTATGGGATGTTTTAGTCTCTCCTCTACGGCCTTCATCACAAAGTCGGGAGTGTCAATGTCCATGTCGGCGACCCAAACGGGCAAAACGTCAGTAGTGCCAAAGAGCGCTTCTCTTAGTTTATACTTTTCCGCGTTTGTCTCTTCTCTATCCGCGCTAATAGAGAAGTCGTAACTCACTTTTTCTTCCAAACGCTTAGCTCTGAGATCGTGTGTTGGTACTTTCTCGCCGTCTCTTTTATCACAAAATCCAAATCTTGAGTATGTATCAATTCAAACTTATCGCCTAAAATATTTTTTAAGCTATCTATCGTCTTAATCTCCATGCCATTTTCATCTCTGAATCCACCAAGCCAAAACTCTTTGTTCGTTGAACTCTCTTGCCATGTGTAGGGAGACGTTATCACTAAAATTCCATCGTCATTCAACCTCTCGTCCACCGTATCTAAAAAGAGTCTAGGGTTGTAAAGTCTGTCTATCAAATTTGTCGCCATAATCAAATCATACTCTTTAAAATTTGGCTTCATGTTGCAGGCGTCGCCTTGCCAAAAAGAGACTCTCTCTTTTAAATTTTCATATCCTAACTCTTCAATGGTCACTTTCTTGTTGTTTACAAGTTCACCCTCTTCTTTCGCGCTAAACGCCACGTAACCATCGTCTTTTAGCTTTGCGCCAACTTGCACGAAGCGCACGGAAAAGTCAATGCCCTCAACCTCGTCAAATTCCCGAGCGAGTTCATAAGTCGCTCGTCCCGTCGCGCAACCCAAATCAAGTGCTTTGCACTTGTTTGTCGCGAACTTTGACGCGATTCTCGCCGCGCTTATCGCGAAGTTTTCAACTCCAAAATGAGTCCCTCCATATTGAAATTCGCAATATTGCGAAACTAGCTCGTCGCTCTCGTATATATCTACCACTTCTTCTTCCTTTTTGTCCGTTATTACGTATCTAAACCCCGCGTTTTGATAAAAATGCCTTCTAAATGCGTAACGGGAATGTTTCGTTATGAGGTTGCCGCTACTCGCCCATGAAGAGCCTAAAATAAGCGCATGTTTTTCGTCAAACGTTGGCACCGAAAAATCGTCATAAGCCTCATGAACTTCAAAACCCTCAAAAGGTCGTATCGGAGTTCTACTCCATTGCCAAACGTTTCCGACAACGTCGTAAAGGCCATTGAATGCAAACTCGTTTACAGGGCATGAAGAAGAGTAATGATAAAAATCAAGATTCGCCCTACTCTCATGAAAGTTGGGAACGTCTTCAATTTGAGCGTAATCATAAATGACTCTATACTCCGCCTCGCTAGGCAACTCATAATTTATTTCATCTTTCTGACTCTTAAATCTGCAAAACGCTTGAGCTTCAAGAGCGTTCACGTCAACTGGCCAATCATAGGGCATGTCAATCTCAGAGCTTAGAGTTCTATATCTGTAAATCCCATTTTTCATCACCCAAAATGGAGGTTTTACCACACCCGTTATTTTTAAAAACTCTCTACCCTCGGAGTCCCAAAACTCTTCGTTTTCATATCCGCCGGCGTTTACGAACTCCATAAATTCGCCGTTGCTAACAAGATATTTGGAAACTTTAAAAGCGCTTACTTTTTCTTTATATTCGCCATACTCGTTGTCCCAAGCGTAAAGTTTGTGCTCCTCGCCCACTCCAAGTTTCACCTCTGTCGCGTTCATAGCCATCATTTCATTTTTTGGAGCCGTTGAACTTTTGTCGCAAATTTGAAAATGCTTTGAATCTCGCACTAAATCCATGGGCATCTGTCTGTGCAGAACGAGCGAAGTCTCTATGTGAATTCTTTCATGTTCTATGCCCATCAGAATTATCCACATTGGAGAATCTTTTGTAATGGGTAGAGTCAGAGGAAGCGTCATAATCAAATCGTCAACTATTTTTTTCACCTGATTTCGATAATAACGGACTTCGCTCACCTTTGGCCAATTTGACTTGGCGTTTTCCATGTCGTCCCAAGACATTTCATCAACGCCAACCGCGAAAATCGATTCGTAATGAGGATTGATTCGTTCATTTATAATCTTCATATAAATTAATTTGTTTATAAAAAACGTAGCCGTATGCCCAAAATAAAATATCATGGGATGACGAGTTATCTCAGATTTTTCATAAAAAACCTCATCATCTTTTAAAACTTCAAATACTTTTTCAAACAACTCATAAGTGTTGTGAAAATACTTTTTTATCTCTTGACGCTTCTCTTGTTCGCTACTTCCATCCAACGTTAAGGTATACATACTAAGTTTACTCAATCTAAATCCCTTTATTTTTGATATAATCATTATATGAAATTTTATCAAACAAGTTTATTAAACAAACATGCAAACGTCGTTCACTCCTTTACGACTAAGAATGTGGGCAACCTCGCTTTTCATGTCAACGACGATATTGACAACGTAACTACAAACCATGATAATTTAGCCAAAAAATTACATTATGACAAAAACAAGCTCATTCATATGAAACAAATTCACTCAAATATCGTTCATGTAGTGACAAACAGTGACAAGTTCGACAATCCACCAACTTGCGACGCTCTCATTACCAACAAAGTGGACACTCCTCTCATGGTAATGGTTGCGGACTGCTCGCCAATGCTCTTTTTTGATCCGATACAAAAAGTCATTGCGGTAGCTCACGCGGGAAGAGCGGGAGCGTTTACGAACATCGTTCAAAATGTAATTAACGCATTTATCAATGATTTTTCTTGTGAAACAAAAAACGTCATTGTTAGCGTGGGAGCGAGCATTGGAAGTTGTTGTTACGAGGTCGGCGAGGAGATCTACTTTGAAGCTAAAAGATTAAATCTTGATTTTGCCATTGAAAAAAAAGATGACGCATACCATCTCGACATAAGAAGCATATTAAAAAAACAGTTGATTCAAGCTGGAGTTAAAAACAGCAATATGGAAATATCCAATGAATGCAACCGCTGTTTACACAAGAATTATTTTTCATATCGAGAAAACAGAATTACAGGTAGGTTTGCGGGAGTTATTAAATTACATTAACCCTTGCGCTTTTTTTGCCAATTGAGCAGGAAGAAGACCCAATGATTCTTCAACGAGTTTTGTGTTTCCATGAGTTATAAAACTGTCTTCATACTCAAAACTTGTAACTTGCACGTCTAGAATTTTGTCTTTTGCCAAAAATTCTAAGATGGCGGAACCCACTCCACCCATTTTAGCGCTGTCTGAAAACACAAACCATTTTTTATGTTTTCCCACCATATTTCTTAACATCTCTTCATCGAGTGGTTTTACAAACCGAAGGTCTAAGACGCTGACCTCTTCTTCTAGTAACTTGGCCGTTTCATAAGCGCGTCCAACGCCGTTTCCGTAACCTATGAAAAGAGCGTCTCCATCATTAGAACGAAGAAGTTGAGACTTGGCAAGTTCAAAGGGAATGGACTCGGGTAAATCCGTCTCGGTAAACGAACCACGAGGATAACGCAGAGAACATGGATGATTATACTCCGCCGCGAATTCCATGGCTTGATGAAAACTTTTTTCATCCCTAGGAGCGAAAAGCGTCATATTTGGTATGGCGCGCAAGAAACTCACGTCAAAAACGCCCTGATGGGTCTCTCCGTCTTCACCAACGATTCCAGCGCGATCAAGAGCGAAAACGACAGGCAAATCCATTAAGCAAGTGTCATGAATCACTTGATCGTATCCGCGTTGCAAAAAAGTGGAATAGATTGTGCAAAATGGTTTAAATCCCTCTTTCGCCAAAGCGCTCATAGAGGTTACCGCATGTTGTTCCGCAATCGCCACGTCCCAAAACCTATTGGGATAAAGTTCCATAAGATCGCTAAGACCAGTGCCACTTGGCATGGCGGCAGTTGCGCCAACTATCTTTTCATTGTTTTTCGCCAAATGAATCAACGCTTCCGTATAAATTTGGGTTGCGCTTTTTGATGAACTTTTTTTAGAGCTATTGCCATTACTCAAATCAAATGGACCGACGCCATGCCACTTCTCTTCTTGCCCCTCTGCAATCTCATAGCCTTTGCCTTTAATAGTTTGACAATGAATTATTACAGGTTTCCCCATTTTTTTGGCTGTAGTCATAATCTCTGTAAGTTGAGATAGATTATGCCCATCAACGGGACCTATATAGTTGATGCCCATCTCTTCGAACATAAGACCCGGAGTAATGAGCTTGAGCGACTCTTCCATTCTTTTGGCTATATAGTGAGCGCCTTCGCCGAAATTGTCTACAAAACTCTCAGTAGTTTTCTTAAAACGCTGGTAAAAGGGAGAGGCCATGGCCGAACTAAGTATACGACTCATTGCTCCAATTGGCTTGGCGATGCTCATTTCATTGTCGTTTAGTATAATAACCATAGGATATTTTCTATCACCGAGTTCATTGAGAGCTTCATACACCATGCCAGCGGTCATCGAACCATCGCCAATCAAAACAACTGGTATGCGACTAGCTTGCTCGCCCTTTAAGGCTATAGCCTTTGCGGCGCCAACGCCTAAAGAGATAGAGGTGGAACTATGTCCCGCAACAAAGTAATCGGCGTCGCTTTCGCTTGGTTTTGTATATCCGCACATACCATTGAACTGCCGAAGAGTGTCAAATTCTTCCCATCTGTCAGTTAAAAGTTTATGAGCGTAAGCTTGATGAGAGACGTCAAAAATAAAAGGGTCTTTTTTTACGTCAAAAACTTTATGCATAGCCACTATTAGCTCCGTGGCCCCCAATGTCGAACTTAAATGCCCACCATTTTTACTGACTACTCTTAAAATTTCTTCTCTAATTTTTGTGCAAACAACTTCTAATTCTGCAATTTTTTTATTTTTAACGTTCATCTATTTTACTCACTTAAGGCTGCTTTTTTTACTCTTTCAAATCTTTTGCTTATTTCTGAATCTATATTTCCGGCGTCACTGATGGCTATAACGCCACCCTCGCTAATCGCGCTGTCTGAAACAACTTCAACATGCTTTAAAGAACCAACTTGTTCAGAAATCGCTCCATGGTTTTTAGGATTTACTTTTAATTTAATTTTAGACGCGCTCTGTAACTCTTTTATCAATTCAGAAGATAAAACTTTTGCAATATTATTGGAATTATCGGATAACTCAACGTTTACCACCTCTCTGGCTATATCTAAAGCGGCCGTAATAAGATTCCCTTTAATTCCTTCTAAAGCGGTTTCAAACTCTTTAGCGCTTTGCTCAAGTTTTTTTACCGACGCGCCAAATAAAGATATCGCGTTGGATACGTTTGACTCTCCATCCGCCATCGATTTAGCCTTACCAGCTTCCATCCCTTCACTAAACGCCGCTTCTTTTACTTTTTGAAGCTCAAGTTTATACTCTTCTTCCTTTGATTCAAGTTTCATCTGCAACTTAATAAAATTTGATGACATATCATCAGTTTTTTTCATCAAAGACTCTATTAAGGACTCTTTAGACTTATTGCTCAACGAACTTGAATCTACGTCACTCGCTCTCGCCTTGGGATTATCATTTTGAGTATACTTATTTTCTGATTTAGAGTGTTCTAAATCACTTTCATCACTCGTTCCCGCTCCTGAAGCTATGATTTTAAAATTATATTTATTTATAGTGTGCTTAGATATTTCTGAACTCTGGATTACCGTCGCCATGTCTACTCTATCATCTCTTCAGTTGAACCCATCTGAATCGTACCAGCTTCGGCGAGCGCGTTGACCGTTTCAACGATTTTTCTCTGAGCGACTTCAACGTCTTTCATTTTCACCGCTCCAAGAAACTGCATCTCCTCTTCAAACGCGTCGCGAGCCCGCTCACTCATAGCGGAGAAAAATTTCTCTTTCAACTCTTCTGGAGAAGATTTAAGACCTAACATTAAATCAGGTTTTTCAACTGTTTTAAGTATCTCCGTTATAGCGTTTTTATCCAAAGAAACCATATCTTCAAAAGTAAACATCATCTCTTTAATCAGAGTCGCCAACTCTTCATCCACTTGTTCAATAGTGCTAAGAGTAGCTTTAGAACTTTTTGCTCCTAGACGATTAAATATATCCGCTACCGCTCGAGTTCCACCAACTTCAACTTTGTATGAAGCGAGAGATTCCAGTTTAGACTCCAAAACGGCGGAGACTCGTTTAATCACTGATGGCGATATGTCGCCTAACCTTGCCATACGCATGGCGACCTCGCTTCTTAATTCATCAGGAAAATATCCAATGGTGTCGGCTGCTTCCGTAGCGTCCATGTGCGCTAATATGAGAGCGATTGTTTGAGGATGTTCATGCGTAATAAAATCAGAAAGTTGTTGCGGCTTAATTTTTGAAAGATATGCAAAGTTTTGCGTATTTTGCATACTTCTAGAGAGCTTTTCTAAAACTTTTTTAGCCTCGTCCGGACCAAGAGTTCTGTACAATAATTCCCGCGCGTACTCGAGACCACCTGCCGTTAAATATTGACCAGACTGAAAAATCGCATGAAATTCTTCCAAAATGGCGGTGGCCACCCCTCTATCTATTGTCGTGTTGCTCGCTATGTATTTTGAAACTTCGGTAATTGCGTCTATCTTAAGGTTGGAAAAAATCCCAGCTGTCGCTTCTTCACCTATTTGCAGCAATAAGATAGCTATTTTTTCCGCCATACTCATCTCATCAAAGACAGCTTGTTGTTGTGGGTTTAAGTTTGCCATGGTTTACCTTTTTTCTTGTCTTGTAATAGAAGGCCCATCCGATTCTTCCCCAAGTAGCGCTTGTAGGAGAGAAGCTATGTCTTCAGGTTTATCTTCGGCCATGCTTCTAACTTTATCGAGTATGACCTCATATTTTAATTCATCTTCATTAAAGTTTTGTCCAAGACCTAATTGATCTTCAACTTTTTTACGCATGTCTTGAACTTTTTGCACTAAATCCTCATCTTCATCATCTTCCACTTCTAATATGGGACGCGCGAGTTCCTCATCATCTTTTGAAATTTCAAGCATTTTAGTGGAAAAAGGAATAATAACTTTTTTATATAAAATAAATAGTAAAATCAGGACAAAAAGATACTTAAACAATCCAGAAAAAGGAGCTAAATACGTTTCACTAAACAGTATCGCTTGTGAAATGCCATCTTCAACTGGTCGTTTGGCGTCTCTTTGAAACTGTAGATTTTGAACGCTTACCTGATCGCCTCTTGTCTCATCTAAACCTATGGAACGACTAACCAATGAAGTGAGCGCGGCTAAATCAGCTTCATCTAGCGCCGAGTACTTCAACTCTCCCTTCTGTTTTGAGTTTTCATCCAACTCTATCTTGTATTGTCCATCTACGACGACAGCGGCTGTAATTCTTTTGATACGCGCAAATTGAGACTTAGTCGTGCTAACCGTTTTTCCTATCTCGTAGTTTGTCGTACCTGTGTTTTTTGAATATTTTTCACTCGTTTTTTCACTTTTTAGCCCTTGAACTGGACCAATGTTGCTCACAGTGCCGGGAACTCCACCAACTTGTTGCGGGGTGGAGCCCTCTTTTTTTTCTTCACTGATTTGTTCACTTCTCACAACGTTTTCAGGATCATAACTCTCCGATGTTGAATTTTGAATTGAAAAATCATATTCAATGGTAACTTGAGCGACAACTTTGTTTTTTCCGCCTACAAATGGGGATATGACGTCAAGGATTTTTCTCTCTTTTTTTTTCTCTTCTTTAGTCTTAAAATTTTGCTGCACGGTTGACAACTCGCTCATTTGAGCCATCTCGTCTTCATCGCCTAGCGTTTCGCCATTGCTATCAATCAGCATCACGTTGTTTGAAGTCATGTTTGGAACGGCAGCCGCGACAAGGTTTTTAATGCCTCTTATCTGCTTAGAAGATAAATGTCTACCCTCGACGAGAGTTACCATGATTGACGCCGTAGGGTCAACTTGCTTAGAGACGAAAAGAGTCTCTTTAGGTAAAGCTAAACTAACAGAGGCACTTTCTATTGGAGAGAGAGCGTTTATTGTGCGGGAGAGTTCACCCTCTAACGCGCGAAGATGTTTTATTTTTTGGTCAAAACTCGTAGCACCAAACTCTTGCTTATCAAATAACTCAAAGCCAACCCCACTATTCTTTGGAATTCCCAACGCGGCTATTGATATTCTCTGTTTATACACCACGTTCTTAGGAACTTTGATTACGTTGTTAGCTTCTAGCTTGTACTTGACGTTATCTTTTTCAAGTTGGGCGACAACTTTTGCCGCGTCTTCAGAACTTAAAGAATCAAAAAGTATCTCATATTGATTTGATTCATTTTTACTAGAACTATACACAACTAAAAAAATAAGAAATGACACTATTCCAACTATGGCGACAGCAATAATAATTTTTTGCTGTTTCGTCAGTTTATTGTATAAAACAATTAATTGTGAAAATAGTACCTTAAAATCCATTAATTTCTCATTTTATATTAAATCATTCATTAATTCAAAAAAACGACTATTTTGACTACTTGTCCCTATTGTTATGCGAATTGAGTTCATACCGTACCCACTTAAATCTCTAACAATCATTCCTTGTTTAAGTAAAGAGTTGGCTATCTCAGTTGAACTTTGATTATCATTTAAAGACAACGTAATAAAATTTGTATAACTGTTAATTATATCTATATTTTTTTCTTTTGCAAAAATTTCATAGCGTTTCATCTCTTCAAAAGAGAGAGCGATACACTCATTTACAAAGGCTACGTCTTTAACTGCGACGCTTGCCGCCTCCAAAGAGAGAGTCGTAATGTTAAAAGGCGGTCTAAGCTTATATAGCTCTTTAATTATTTTGGAATTTGAAACGCCATACCCCACTCTCATCCCACCAAGACCGTAAGCTTTTGAAAAAGTTCCTAAATAAATGACGTTGGAGAACTCTTCTATCAGCTCTTTCGGATCAATTTTTTTACTTTCATCTTTATAAGCTCCATACTCCATGTAAGCGCCATCTATTACAACTAGAGTGTTTTTATCAATTTTTTTGATAAATTCAAATATTTCCTGAGAGTCTATGGCGTCGCCTGTTGGATTATTAGGAGTGCATAAAAATATAATCTCTGGATTTTCACTTTTGTAAAGTTCATAAAACTCATCTAAATTATGCTCTTGCGAAGACGTTCTAATTACCTTCGCGCCAACATGTTTAGCGTAAATTTCATACATGGCGAACGTAACGCTATTCATAAGTATCTTTGAATTTTTACCAGCTTTAGCATGCATGATGAACTCTATAACTTGATCGCTGCCACTACCAATAATAAAATGTTCTTTATCTATTGAAAACCTTTCTTGAAGCGCGTCTTTCAACTTCGTCATGCTATCGTCTGGATAAAGCGCCATCTTAGACACTATGTCGATCACCGCCTTTTTGACCTTTGGAGAACAACCATAAGGATTTTCATTTGACGCAAGTTTAATTATGTCTTCAGATTTAATGCCAAATTCACGGACAACCAACTCTATTGGCTTTCCGGCTTCGTATGTGCTAATATTTTTTAATTTTTTGTTAAATTTCATGCTTCTCCCCTTACGTAACTTCCAAGCCATGTCACCTCGTCTTGATGCTTTCGTATCGCTTTTTGCACAGATTCATCATCTATGTGACCATAAAAATCCATAAAGAACCAGTATCCAAAACCACTTTTATCTTTAGATGGACGCGACTCTATTTTTGACAAGTTGATCTTTTCATTATTAAAATCTTCCAAAAATCTCACCAAGGAACCCGCTTCGACTCCATCTTCCAAACGAACTAAAATAGACGTTTTGTCATGTTCGCTAATGGCGTTTTTAAAATTACTTAAAATCACAAAACGAGTGCTATTGTCCAGAGCGTCTTCAATATTTTCAAACAGAGTTGGCAATTCATACAACTTAGCGGCTATATGAGAACAAATTGCCGCGGTGTGTGGCTCTTTGGCCGCCAATATCGCCGCTGTCGCCGTTGATTCTACAGGAACGTGTTCAACGTTCATAAGTCCGTGTTCTAACAAAAACTCCCGACATTGACCAAAGCCCTTGTCTTTTGAATATATCTTAGTGATTTTTTCCAGTTTTTCTTCTTTAGTGGCAAAAGACATATGAATCGGCATATAAAGTTCGGCAACTATTTTCACAGAACTTTTGGCCAAATAGTCTAAAGTTTCTCCAACGATTCCGTCGCGTGAATTTTCGATTGGAACTACGCCAAATTTCGCGCGTCCTGACTCTAAAGTGGAAAAAACCGCATGAATGGAGTTTAAAGACAAGTATTCGCTCATTCCGCCAAAACGACTCTCCGCCGCTTGATGAGTGAAGCTTCCCTCGGGTCCAAGATACGCGATGCGTTCTGGCAATTCAAGATTGCGAGCCACCGCGAATATTTCCAAAAATACGGCCTCGATCGCGCCTTTGTTCAATATTCCGTTTTGCTCTTTGCTTAAGCCGTTTAGCCTATCAATTATTTCTTTTTCGCGTTCCGGTCTATAAATGGCGGTACCGGTTTCATGTTTAATCTTACCAACTTGTTCAACAACTTTCATGCGTTTGTTAAGAAGTATTAGTATCTCATTGTCTATCGTATCTATCTCGTTTCTACAATCTTGTAAAGTTTTCATATATTCTCCAGTATCTCTTGCATATCGCTATAAATTAAGTCTGGTTTGAGATTCTCATCCAAAAATGGCACTATTTCTTGCGATGTTTTATACTTTCCACTCGTTACAAAAATAGTTTTCATTCCCAACTCTTTCGCGCCACCTAAATCACCCTTGACATCGTCGCTTATTATTGTAACGTCACTAAAATTGGCGTTGGAATTTTGTTTTTTTAACATTCGCAAAGCCTCTTTGTAAAAGGTTTCACTAGGCTTTCCAACAACTTCATAACTCGTTGAAGTGGCAAATTCCAAAAGTTTTAAAATTGCTCCCACTCCAGGATAGCGTTTATTGTTTTTAGCGTAAAGCGAGGTTTCATGCATACCAACCAAAGAGGCGCCAGACAACAGAAATTCTATCATTTGAGAGTACTCTTGCGAGTCAAAATTTTCTTTGATGGCGACTAAAACCATTTTTGGCGTTTCATAGTTTAACTCATAACCCATGTTCACCAAAGTTTCTAAAAATTCGTTTGAGCCATATGCGGCGACGGACTCTTTGGAAACGCGAGATTCCAATAACATTAAAGGATCAAGGTATTTGTCAAAATCGAAATTAAAACCTAACTTAATTAAAAAGTCGTAAAATTCCACAGACTTTTTTTTTGTATTATTTGTGATTATCGCGTATGGAATTTTTTTTTCGTTTAGCATGTCTATGAATTCAACGCTTCCACGAATGGGCGTTTTATCCACGTCGCTTATTAAAGTGCCTTGAACGTCAATAAAATACAATGAAAGTTCCTAGTCCAAAAACTCTTGCTCTAAAGCAATTAAATCTTCAAAAGTTTCACGTTTTCTAATAAGTTTTACTTCTCCATTCTTCAGAGCGACTTCCGCGCTTCGCCCACGGGTGTTGTAGTTGCTTCCCATGCCAAAACCGTAAGCGCCAGCGCTATGAACGACAACTAAATCATTATGAGCCAATTCTGGCAATTGATAATTTTTTGCAAAAAAATCTCCACTCTCGCAAACGGGACCAACGATGTCAACGGCTCTCGTTTCGCCAGTAGACACCGTTATCGCCTCAATTTTATGATAAGCGCCATAAAGAGCGGGACGCAAAAGGTCATTCATGGCGCCATCGACGACTACGAATTTTCTAGCCCCGTTTTGTTTTTCATAAAGAACTTTGCTTACAAAATAACCGGCGTTTGCGGTCAAGAATCTTCCCGGTTCGCAAATAATGGTTAAATCCAAGGCTCTTAAAGTCCCTAAAATTGCTTGCGCGTACTCATAAGGTTCAATGAGCGTCTCGTTGTCGTATCTAACGCCCAATCCACCACCGATATCAAAGAACTTCAACTCTATTTTAATCTTACTAAGAGAGCGAACCAAGTCCGCCACAATTTCCGCCGACTCGCGGATTGGAGTGAGCTCGGTTAGTTGAGAACCAATGTGAAAGTGAATTCCAACTGGATCTAAATGTAAAGAGTTGTTCGCTTGAATGTACATTCTTTTTGCGGTTGAGAGATCAACTCCAAATTTATTGTCATGAAGTCCCGTTGAGATGTAAGGATGCGTTTTGGGATCTATGTTTGGATTTACTCTAACGCTTATGCGAGCCTTTGCGTTTAACTCCTCCGCGATCATTTCTACGCGACCAAGTTCAGCTTCGCTTTCAACGTTGATGTATAAGATGTCTTTCTCTAAAGCTTCTCGAATTTCAGAGTCGCTCTTTCCAACGCCAGAAAAAATTATTTTATACGCTGGAACTCCAGCTAAAAACGCGCGACGCACTTCGCCAATTGAAACGCAATCCGCTCCACTACCCATTTTTGCGAAATGCTGAACGACGCTTAAATTTGAATTGGCCTTGACGGCGTAAGCCACTATGGATTTTCTACCTCTAAAAGCCTCTTTGAGTTTATCAAATTGTTTTGTCATATAGTCAAAATCATAAACGTACAAGGGGGTTTTATATTCGTTTGTCAATGCTCTAAAGTCAATCATAAAATGTCCAAAATATTTTTTGGCATTCTATCTAAAAACTACTTATAACTCACTAAGAAGTTGAAAAGCGGTAATGTCTGTACTGTCGTAAAGCTATTAAAAACAGTATTGCAATTGGCATTATAACGCCAATTTCACTTGGGATCGTTTTATTGTTCGCCAACTCAATCAACATAAATAAAATTCCCCACACTAACAACGTCGCCAATATCGCGGCAAAACTAAAAAGGGAAACGTTTAAAAATCTAACGCTAATAGGCACAAAGAAAAAAATTATCACAACCATGCATGGAACAAAAAATGGATATACGAATATCCTATATAAGGCTCCTTTAATGCTGCTTGTGTTTATATTTTGCTTGTCCAAAAGGATTATGGCGTCTATGGCGTTCTTAATCGTAAAATTCACTTTGCCCTCATAGACTTGATCAAGCATTTTTGGTCGAAAATCTTTCAAGATGTTTAAATCTTTGGATAAAGTGACTTTCATCCCCAAAGAATCAAAATCCAGCTTATCGGGTTTCATTATTATATCCGCGTTTTTAATATGCCAATATTCATCTCTGTAAATGGCTTCTTTTGCTATTAAGACCTCTTTTAAAGAGTCGTTTTCAACGCTAAAAACGCGAATCCCTTCGGCTTTTTCTTGAAGGGGAAGCATCCTTGAAAAATATATGTATTGTCCTTGGTAGGTAAAAAAAAGGTCTCTTGTGGGATTTAAATATTGTGAATGACTACGGATATTGTCAGAAAATTCATTTGCCCTTGAGAAACTAGAGAATGAGTGGAGTCCAATAAAGACCAATATCATAAAAGTTGACAAGACGACAAAAGGACGCAAAACGTCCACTCTAGAGTAGCCAAGCGAATAAAAAGAGACTAAAGCGTTAGATCGAATTAAGTACACTTTAGTTGAAATCATAGCGAAAACCAAAGCCAAAGGAACGAGCATGTCTATCGCGTAAAAAGATTTATATACCAAATAAATCAGTAGTAAGTTGGCGGATTTGGACAATTGATCGGCGTATTGCATATAATCAAATCCAACCATGAACATAAGCAGAGCAATCAAAATAATAAAAAAATATTTTAAATAATGAAATGAAATGTATTTAAAGGCCAGCATAATCTTATTTTATAGGAATTTGTTTAATTGTATGCAAGGAACTTACGTCTTCCAATGAAGTTGTCAATAAAGACTCTATGGCTTCGCAAGTTTTTTTTATCCATTCACTCATGAGTTTCTCTTCTTCTTGAGAAAACCGCCCTAACACATATGAAGTTATTTCGCCTTTACGCTCAGGTTTTCCTATTCCCATTCTAACCCTAGCGTACTCTTTCGAGATTCTCTCATCGGTGGATTTTAGACCGTTATGTCCACCATGCCCGCCACCATGTTTAAAGCGAAGCGAGCCAAAGGGTAAATCTAAATCATCATGTATTACAACGACTTCTTCTATTTTGTAAAAATTCTTAACTGCGACGATAGCGTTGCCAGAAAGATTCATAAAAGTGAGTGGTTTTAATAAAAAATGGTTTTTGAATTTATACAGTTCGCCATTAAATGACGAAGAAGAGAGTTTTTGGGCGTTTTGTCTTACTATAAGCTCGTCTATAACCATAAAGCCAATATTATGGCGAGTTCTTTCATACTCGGAACCAGGATTCCCTAGTCCGACTATAAGCATGATTATTTAGCTTTAATAATACTTACTACAGCTACGCGATCAGCGTCTAGCATAGTAACGTTAGGAATGGCTTCTAAATCACGAATTAATTTAGAATCTCCAGTATCCATGTTTGTAACGTCTATTTCAAAAGAATTAGGCACGTTTTCAATTGCGCCTTTAACCGTTAAACGAGGTTTTGCTTTATGAACAAGACCTTTGTTCTTAAGACCTTTCGCTTCGCCAACTGTCACTACTGGCACGTTATAAGTAGTAACAACTCCTGGTTGAGCCACCATTAAATCAACATGTAAAAGAATTCCCGTAACCGCTTGTGACTCATACGACTGAACAACGACGTTCATCTCCGCGCCAGCGATACTTACTGGGAACGCTAAAGTTCCTTTATTACGAACAGTACGGATGTATTCATTCATTTTGAACGCGGCGTTGATATTTTCAAGACCTTTTCCGTAAATATTCGCAATTAGATAACCATCACGGCGAAGCGTTTTTGTAGTTTGCTTGCCAGTACTCTCTCTAACTATACCTTCTAACATATTAATTCCTTGTGTTTTAAAAATGAGTGGCATTGTAGCCATATATGATTTAAACTTTACTTTAATTGAAAAATATCATCATCTTCAGTGTAACTCTTAGCGTTAGCGTTCACACTGGTTTCAGAAATGCCGCCACTTGTAAGTCCACTCATTTTAAGCTCTAAATCGGCTGAGCTAGTAGCGTTTTCCAATGCTCTTTCTTTAGAAATAACCCCATTATCGTATAACTCCAAAAGAGCTTGATCAAAACTTTGAGATTTGTAGTGTTCTCTACCCTTTTCTATAGTGTCTCGTATTTCATAATCACGGTTTTCCATAATTAATTTTTCAACTGTTGGCGTTCGAACGAGCACTTCCAAAGCCGCACGTCGTCCACCATCGATCGTCGGCACTAAACGCTGAGATATAATTCCTTGTATAACTCCCGCGACTGAGAGTCTTACTCGATTTTGCTCCTCTGTGGGAAATTGCGCGATAATACGATTTATAGTCTCTTTAGCGTCTATGGTATGCAAAGTTGAGAAGACCAAGTGTCCAGTGTCCGCTGCGTGAAGAGCGAGATTAATAGTTTCTTTATCCCTCATCTCTCCAACCAAAATAATATCTGGATCTTCACGAAGAGCCGCGCGAAGGGCCATGCCAAACGATAGAGTGTCTTGACCGACTGAACGTTGATTAATGATGCAACCTCTATCTTTATGAACAAATTCTATTGGATCTTCTATTGTAATGATGTGCTTTCTTTGCGTCAAGTTTATCTCGTTAATAAGAGTTGCCAACGTAGTTGATTTTCCACTACCGGTCACTCCCGTCACCAAAACCAAGCCTCTCTCTTTTTGCGTAAAAGTTTTCAATACTTCGGGAAGCTTCAACTCCGCAAATGATGGAATTTTAACAGGGATAACGCGAAAAACGGCAGAAATTCCATCCATTTGGAAAAACACGTTTACGCGAAAACGATTTCTTTCATCATAAGGATAAACTAAATCCAACTCTTTTTTTTCAACAAACTCCGCAAATCTACCCTTTAAAAGTTCTTTGGCGAAAGTTAGCGCGTCTGAGGGAGAGAGAACTCCTCCAGAAAATTGAACGATTTTTCCTTGTATTCTAGCTCTAATTACGGCGTTTGCTTTGACATGAAGATCGCTGCCTCCATTGTCAATCAGCTTTTTAAGATACGCTCTAACTTTAGTAAGTTGCTCGAAAGTTAGCTGACTTACGTCTACTTCACTACTCATAACGCATCCAATATATCGCTAAACGCTTCTTTAAAACTTGCCAAGCCATCTGCAATTTGCTTATCTAAAACCTCATCTAAGTTAATTCCCGCATTTTTGATCTTAGTAAAATGAGCTTCTATCACGGTTGACGCAATTGGCAAAGCCCGTTCTTTTGCGCCATTTGAATGGTACGCTTTTATTGTATCTATCGGAGCCGTGTTTACGCTATTGTACGCTAAGAGTCGTTCTATGTAATAGTGTGGCGCAAGCGAGTCGTCTTTGACTCCCGTACTCGCAAAAAGAACGCGACACGAGTCGACTTGAGTCTCTTGTACTCTAGCGTATATGTCCGCAGAGTTATAGACTCCAGTGAGCGCGACGTCTACCCCTTTCATTTGAAGTCGCTCGTCCAAAGCGCGGTCAACCCTACTTACGAATACGCTAATAACCGTGTTTACGCTTTTTCCAAGAATCGCGCTTCCCTCTTTAAAAGCGTTCGCGCATGAAAGCGCTTGTTCTTTTTTAAAAACAAGCGTCGCGTTTACGGGAATCCCCACTGAAGTCAACTCCTTCATTGCGATATATCCCGCAGGCGTCGCTGGGACTTTTATCATAACGTTTTCTCTATTGATGCTAGAGAAAAGTCTTTTTCCTTCCGCTACGCTGGCGTCCGCGTCATCGCAATAAAATGGATCGACTTCAATGCTTACGTAACCATCGTCGCCTTTATCAAAAAGAGGCTTTAAAACGTCCGCGGCTTTTGTTATGTCATACATTGCGATCGCTTCGTACTTTGCTTTTGCGTCTAGGCCGCGCAAAGATTCTATTTGCGTTTTATACGCTAGAGAATTTAAGATCGCGTTTTTAAATATGGCTGGATTTGACGTCGCCCCATTTACAATCCCCTCATTTATCAAATCTTTAAATTCATGGTCCAAAAAATCTCTTTCAATAAAATCGGCCCACAACGAAAACTTCAAATTTTCTATATACATATTTAATTCCTAATATTTATCTCCGTTTATTATATCCCAATAAGAATAAAATCAAAAGATGGATTTCCGTTAATCCATACGCTAACGCATCTGACATGTAGGCGTAAAAAAGTTTCAAAAACGCTCTGAATTATGAGAGCGTTTTTTTTATTTTCACTTTAAATATTGTTCCCTGAGGTGAAGTATCAACGCCAATAACTCCATCAAACTGTTTTTGAATTATCATTTGACTCATGTAGAGACCTAAGCCCGTTCCATTTTTGCCTTTTGTGCTAAAGTATGGATCGAATATTTTTGGCAATATCTCTTCACTTATTCCATTGGCGTTATCTTCTATAAGGATTGTCGCTTCGTCTTTGTTTTCTTCTATTGAGATAGTGATTTTTGGAGCGTCCAATTCTAGTGAAATTAATACGTCAATGGCGTTATTTATGATATTTAGGGTAACTTGAATAAGTTCATTCATGTACGTCTCGACAAAAATATCTTCATTTTTTATTATTTGAATGTCAATTTTTGTATTTTTGAGTCTTGGCAGAGCGAACACGACCGCTTTATTTAAAAGTTCATGAAGCTCTATTTTTGTCAACTCTTTATTTGGATGAAAATACGTTTGAAAATCGTCTATGGTATCGGATAAATAGACTACCGTGTCGCTAATGTCTTCAAGCGCCTTATCCAATACTTCACTATCCAACTCCTCTCCTAAAAGTTTTTTAATCTGTAAATTCGATATGTTAAGAGTTACCGTCGAGAGAGGTTGTCTCCATTGATGAGCGATCATGCTTATCATCTCTCCCATCACCGCTTGTTTGGCTTGATTTTGCAACATAGTTTGCTGCTTTAATATAAGAGCTTTCACCTCTTCCATCTTAATCTGATAAAAATTAACTATAACTGCAAGGATTACAAGAACAAAAGCGATATAAGTAACTTGATACAGCGAGTATGAAACTTCAAGGAAAGGTTGCATTGGCGCGACGATTAGCAACGTAATGGTAAGAGTAAACCAATAAATAGCCAACTTCTTACTCTGTAGATACAACAAAATGATGGGGTACGTAAATAACCATACATGTTTTAAAGAGCTTGGTTCATTCACGTAAACAAGATATAAAAAGAAGAACGTAAATTGAAACGTTATCAGAGTTGCTACGTTTTTAAATGATTTTTTACATTTTTTCAAAACAAAAAATAAAATTAAATTAACAAATAGAAGAAACACTTCTATCGGTATGATATGATAAATTTCTCTAAGGATATTGCCAATAATTCCATACAAAAGTCCTGCGCTTGATAAAACAATTGCAATGTTTATCATCTGGAACTTACTTTTTATCTCTAATTCAGAGTCGTCAAACACCCAACCACTGGTAAAAAAATTATCAAATTTTAACGTCATGTCAAACCCATCCTTTTATGGTAAATATATTTTGTCAAGCAGTTCATGATACTCAGACAAGACGTTGCTATCTAAAGTGACTCCGCCTCCACTTTTATAAACATATCCATCATTCGTTTTTTCTATAAAGCGTATCATAACGCCACAATCTAGTTTCTGACCGTCATAGTATCCAAAAACGCCACTAAAGAAACCTCTGTCATACGCTTCAACCTCTTCAATGATTTGTAAAGTGCTTTTTTTTGGAGTTCCGCTAATGCTTCCAGCGGGAAGAAGCGCCTCAAGTATCGTTCCCATTTTTTCATGCCATTCGTCCCCGACGAAACCACTTATATGTGAACTTACTTGAAGAAGATTTTTTTCCCCAGCTTGAACCTCCGTCACGTATCTAAACTCTTCGACCTTGACGTTAGTGGAGACTATGGACAAGTCGTTTCTGAGTAAATCAACAATCATGACATGTTCAGCCATCTCTTTTGCATCTGCCAAAATTTTTTCTTTCGCGTCGTTTATAGACGCGTCTATAGTGCCCTTCATAGGATACGCGTGGATTCTATCTTCGTCTATTTGGATGAATTTTTCAGGAGAAAAACAAACGAACTTATCTTTAAAACGCAGCTTGTAATGCGCGTTGGAGAGAGAATAAATCTCTTTTAAACTCAACTGAGTTTCTATTTTAGTCGCCTGCGTTAAATTCAAAACGTAGGTTTCGCCAGATTTTATTTTATTTATAATTTTATTAAACTTTTTTTGGTAGTTCTTAAATGAAACGGGAGTTGATTTGAGATAATTTTTATGCTTTACATAGCTGTAATTTTCATCGATTTGAAACTCTACGTCTTCTTTTTTTAAGTCTTGGGGTAGAATCACTTTTAATGTTTGCGCTTTAAAATCCGTTATAAATAAAAAAGGTTTTCTCTCTTTGCCTAGAGAATTCAAATCACAAAACGTCATCGATGCGAATTAAGTGGCAATCAATTTTTTGAGAATCGCCATTCTAACGTTCACGCCGTTGCTTACCTGTTCTAAAACCTTACATCTGGAGTCAGCCAAAAGCGCGTCCGAAATGTCGATGTTTCTATGAACCGGTCCAGGATGAAGTAAAATTATATTCCTATCTCCAACAATCTCTTCCGTTATGCAAAAATCGCTCGCGTAATCTTTTAGTGAAGCGTAACTTTGAGAAGAGTGTCTTTCCGTTTGCGTTCTTAGACTCATAATCGCGTCGACTTCATCGATTATCTCTTTGAGATAGTGCGTCGTTTTGAGGGATGTTTTTGGCAAAAACTGCGGTGGCGCCACTAAAATCACTTCCATTCCAAATCGAGTTAAAAGTTCTATGTTGGAGTTCGCGACGCGAGAGTTTTTTATATCTCCCACAATGGCTATTTTTTTTCCAACTACGTCTTTAAAATGTTCTTTTAAGGTGTAAAGGTCGAGAATCGCTTGCGTTGGATGAGAGTGGGCTCCATCTCCCGCGTTGAGTATGCTTGCCTTGGTATGATTGGAAAGTATTTTGGGTACGCCGGCGTTTTGATGACGAACTATTATGGCGTGAGGACCCATAGCGTCTAAGTTCATCGCCGTGTCGACAAGAGTTTCACCTTTTTTAGTTGAACTTTGAGCGACGTCGAGATGAACAATGTCAGCCCCCAATCGTTTTGCCGCTATTTCAAAAGAGCTTTTTGTTCTTGTTGAGTTTTCAAAAAAAAGCGTTATTATGATCTTGTCTTGAAGAACTCTATCATATCGACCGTCACTATACGTTTTTGCGTCTGCCAAAATCTCTTCTATCTCTATTGTGGTAAAATCATCCGTGCGAATTAAATGTTGCATTATTTTCTCTTATGTTTTTGTTTATAGATTATACAAGACATCGCATATAACGTCAATGTCATCTTTGGTTTTTAGCACGTCTTTGTTCATTTTTAGAAAATATGGTTCTGAAACGTTTTTAAAGTCTTCATCTTCTTCTCTGCAATTAAAAGCCGTAGCGTATTTTAAGCCTCTATCTTTTAAAGCTTTTTCACTCAGGAGCGTGTCGTTAATGCATCCTAAGGAACAGTGAGTCACCAAAAGAGCCGTTGCTTCAAAGTAAGCGATCAAATCTATCATCATATACTCTTCATCAACGGGAACGTATAAACCGCCAGCGCCTTCCATAATTAAAACGTCACAAATTTTTTCTAATTTTTCTATGGCTGAATTTAAAGCGTTTAAATCAAGAGGAGCGTTGTTCGAAGCGACAAAAGGCGCTGCGGCGAGTGGGTAAGTTATTGGTGCGATATCTTCTAACAATATCTCTTTAAACTCACTATTTAACTCTTTTAAAGTTCTTAAAAGCGTCTCCGCGTCAGGCGCGGCGTCTATAACGCCTGTTTCTATGAGCTTAATCGCGCCAACCTTTAAACCACGCGAAGCGTACTCCCGCAATAACAATTTACTCGTATGGGTTTTGCCGATGTCAGTGTTTGTCGCCGTTACAAAAATTCTTTTCTTCATATTATAATTATACAAAATTAATGGTATCTTTATTGCTTAAACAGTATGATAAGAGTCTAAATTCCTTAGGTTAGGTAGTAAGCTGTGGCACAAGAAGAGATTATAATTATCCAAGAGAGTGAAGCGGCGGACATAAACTATGAAGGAGATGAAAAAAATGGCGTGGCGATTGACGACGAAAGAGTCAAAAAGAAAAAGATACTTATCTTTGGTGGCGTCGCCATCGTCCTTACTCTTGTCATTGTACTCTCATTGCTTGTCATTATTAAACCCTCTAAAAAAAATCAAAACGCTTCTCTCGATTTTATTGAAGATAAACTAGAAAAAGAGACAATCGTTAAAATCGAACCAAGCAAACTAGAAAATATGATTAGAAAAGCAAACTATTTGTACGCAAACGGTTCAAAAAAAGAAGCGCTGTTTTTATATGAAAAAATAGCCCAATATAGCGAGGCTATATCGCTTTACAATTTAGGCGTCGCGCAACTACAAGATAAACAATATAAAATTGCGCAGCAAACGTTTAACAAAGCCATAAAAAATGATGAAAAAAGATGCGTCAGCGCCATTAACGCCGCCGTTTGTTCCATTCACTTAAACGATCAAGAAAGTTTTAAATATTATATCGATTTGGCGTACGCATACCTCCCTCATGAGATCAATTCTCCGTTATACTCATACTATTACACCCTTATAAACTACTATAACCAGAACTATTTAGAAGCGCTAAGCTCATTAAAAAATTTTACTTCTAAAAATTATCCAGAAGTCCAAAAAAACCTTTTTACAAAGATAAGCGCTCTGTTTGGGAACGACTATGACGCGATAGAAGCAATGGAGAAAAATAATGAAAACCTAAACAACTTCAGCATTGCTCTCTTGTATGCGAGAGTTGGCGACTACGCCCTAGCGATTAAACATCTTGAAGAAGCCATACTAAGAAATGAATATCCAGTGAGATCGCAATTAGCGCTTGGACTTGTTAATTTAAAAGCGGGGCATATCGCTGACGCGACCAAAGAAATTAAGAACGTTACAGACATGTTTCCAGATAAAGTTTATACTTTTTATCCAATAAAAGTGAGCCTAAAGAAGTCGCTTTTTGACGCTCAAGAAGCGCAAAAAGTATATAGAGAGAAAATAATAAATACAAAATTATTAAATTATCAAAAAATATTTTATTTTTCTCCCTACAAAATATTTAACGCGAATCAAACCATTAGTTACATTAGAAAAGGAAACGCAAGCATATACATTGACAACATTCAATCCGCTCAGGAGTATCTTCAAAAAAGCGTTTCATCTTCTCATGTAAACTATGGCATTACAAAAGCGATAAAAAAAGCCCTCTCGTTTAAAATAAGGGAAGCGAACGAAGAGTTACAAAAATTAGTGGAGATTCAACCCAAACACTCGATTTTACAATACAACCTTGCGCTGACGTACGCCCAAATGGGATACATGACAAAAGCTCATAAACATTTTTTGCTCTCCTATCATTTAGACGCGAAAAATCATCTTGCTGGAGTGTACGCAGTCTTGACTTCTCAACTTGTAAACAAGGAAAACGCGAAACTAAACTCTATCCTCAAAGATTCCATTGCGCTTGAGGAAGAGAGTGAAGAAAAAAGTTTGTACAAAACGCTACTAAACATATCTGAAAACAACTACTTATCCGCCGTTGATTGGCTAGACAACGGTTACAAGCAAAGACCATTGTATCTAATGCTAAACGTGATAATAGCTTCCAAATTAAATAAAATGGATATCGCTAAAGAAGCCGCAAACAAATTAACTCTCCTACTACCTCATGACATTCTTCCCCACATGGTCTACATAGACGCTAATTTTTATGATTTAAATAGCGTCAAATATGCTGCAAAAGTGTTAAACTACTTAAAAAATCAAAATTTTGATTTCAAGGATCTCTATTATGGTCCAAACGTTAGTAGATATTTATACATACAGCAAAATCTAATTACGGGTAAATTGTATTATTTGTCAAAACAGTTGGAACAAACTTTAGAAGCAACCAGTGAAGGAACTCAAGAACTCATAAGTTCCCTAGCTATGGTCTATCTCTACGATGAAGAGTTTGAAAAGGCCTATACGTTATACAATTCTCTTATTGATGAAATAAAAGTGCGCGATTCGTTTACTCTCTTCCTTGGAGCCGTCGCTTCTACGGCGGCGGGGCATCATGAAAACGCCATAGCTCTTTTAGAATTGTCAAATATGAAAGATAGAAGTTTTGCCGAGAGTCGTTTTGCGTTGGGGCTTTTGTATTTAGAAATTAAGAATAATGAAGGCGCCGTAATTCAACTAACGCACATTGAAAAAGATAATTTTATATCAGAATACTTTGATTTTACAATAGACGCCGATGAGCTTCTTTTTAAGAAGCTTCATCCTAAAAAATAAGATTATGGAAGAGAGATAAAGTAGCCCAACAATGATTCAGACGCGATTAGTTTATCGCCAAGGTTTACGTTTAATCTAAAATTGCGTGGAATGTAAATCTCAGTGACGCCATTTGGCAAAACGCCATATCTAGCCGCCTTTCTAAGAGTTTGAGATTTTTTTACGTTCACTTCGAACGATAGAAGGCTTTGAGTTAAAACATGTCTAACTTTTAGAAAATTTGAAGGAGTGGCACTAAAGGTAAGCTCAATATTTTCATTTAAAACTTTAAAAATAGAACTTTTTTCCGAAAGCCTTGCCCCTTTTTTAACAGTTACTTCACTCAAAGTGGAATCAAAAGGAACCCTTAAAACCGAAACGTTAAGACAACCGCTCTCAACCGCTATTTTATACCCATAGCGTTCATCTTTTATCTCTTGTATCGAAGCCACGACTCCATCAACTGGGGACAAAACGCTATTTGGCTCAAAAATTACAACTTCCCTCTCAGGATTTCTATATATAAACATGAAAACAAAAACTAAGATAGCGGACGTTAAGGCCAAAAATTCAAAATCAAAAGCCCAAAATATCATAAAAGCGGCTATAGAGTAGAGTATGTAACGAAAGCCTTCATAAGCAATTGGCAAAAGATTACTTTTCATTACTCTTCTCATGTTTTGACATTGTAGCGTCAGCTTTAAGCTCTTCTTCAATCTCGTTAATCACCTTGTCAACCTTGGATTCCATAGAGTTCTCTTTTTCAAAGTTTATGATTATTTCTCTTACTTCTTCCCCCGTTATGTTCTCTTTTTTATAAAGGAGTTCAACCATCTCTTCAATGGCGCCTTTATACTCTTCGAGTCTTGCGAGTACTTCTTCATAATGCTCTGAAAGAGACGTTTTAATATAATCATCCATCTTCTCGGCCATCTTATCGCTATACTCTCGAGTGGCTTGTTGTCCTCCGCCTAGGAATGAATGACGCGATTTTTCTAAAACCATTAAGCCCGCTATATCGCTCATTCCGTAAGTTTGAACCATCGATTTAATGATTTCGGTAGCGCGCTCTAAATCATTTCCCGCACCCGTAGAAATTTCGCCTATAAAAACTTGTTCAGCCGCTCGACCAGCGAGCAACACGTCCACTTCAGCCCAAAGTTCGTGTTTTTGCATCATAAACTTATCTTCTTCTGGTTTGTTAAGAGTGTATCCCAAAGCGGCAAGTCCACGAGGTACGATGGAAACTTTAGAAACTTTTTTAGCTCCAACCGTCGTTTCCGCTAAAAGAGCGTGACCACTTTCATGATACGCGACGATTTTTTTCTCTTTTGGATTTATTCTACGAGATTTTTTGGCAAGTCCGGCTATCGCGCGTTCCACCGACTCAAACAAATCTTTTTGCTTAACGGTTTTTTGACTTTTTCTACCGGCTAAAAGAGCGGCTTCGTTGATAATATTCGCTAAATCCGCTCCAGCCAATCCCGCCGTTAAGCGAGCGATCTCTTCTATCTCAACGTCTTTATCCATCTTCACGTTTTTCATGTGAACGTTTAGAATTTTCACGCGACCCTCAAAATCTGGTTTGTCGACTAGCACTTGTCTGTCAAAACGACCAGGTCTTAAAAGAGCGGCGTCAAGAACTTCAGGTCTATTTGTAGCCGCTAAAACGATTACTGGAACGTCCGTTCCAAAACCGTCCATTTCAGCCAGAAGTTGATTCAACGTCTGTTCTCTCTCATCGTTTCCACCCATGACTCCACCGGCGGCGCGACTTTTTCCAATGGCGTCTATCTCGTCTATAAAGATAATGCTTGGAGCGTCTTTTTTCGCTTGTTCAAACAGATCTCTAACGCGAGCCGCCCCAACGCCAACAAACATCTCAATAAAACTAGAGCCGCTTACTGAAAAAAATGGAACTTCCGCTTCGCCCGCGACCGCTTTGGCGAGAAGAGTTTTACCTGTACCCGGAGAACCAACGAGAAGAACGCCCTTAGGTATTTTCGCGCCAATTTCTACGTATCGACCAGGATATTTTAAAAAGTCGACTATCTCTTGAACTTCTTCTTTAGCCTCTTCGACTCCCGCCACGTCATCAAACTTAGTCTCAGGTTTTTCTGAATTGACCATCTTTTTTGAGTTGCCCATGCCAAGAAGTCCACCGCCCATGTTTTTTTGCATGCGTCCGGCAAAGAACATCCAAATCCCAATGATAATCAAAAATGGAAATAACCATCCGAACATTTCAGTAAACCAATTGGTTTCACTAAAGCCTGCGTATTCAATGCCTTGTTTGTCCAATTGTTCAACAAGAGCGGTGTCGCCTCTCACTATTCTTGTCGTGTAGATTTGCGATCCATCGGAGGATTTTGCTTTAATGTAACTTTGTCCGATTTCCACTTTACTCACGCTTTTAGACTCTACCAAAGATTTAAGCTCGGAGTAGCTAACTTGTTTTGTTCTTGTATTGGCTCCAGTAATGGCATTGTTGGCTCCATCGCCATCGCCTACAACAACTTTAAAAAGCAAAATCACCACTACCGAAAATACGGCAAACGTGATTAATGGATTTTTGTTAAAAAAATTATCGTCGTTATCTTTTTTTGCCATTTATATCTCTTTTTTCTTTAGTACTAAAGTAACCCACTCTTCTTGTGGTATTCTTTGCAATATTTCTAAATCTTTATAGTATGATAAAACTTTTGGTTCGTATTTGTTAAGTATTCCAGATAAAACCAATATGCCGTTTTCATCCATCGCTTTTTTTAAATCTTTTGCTATAAAAGTCAATACGTCCGCGACTATATTCGCGACAATCACGTTGTATTTATCCAAAGAAAGAGCGGAAGAACCTTCCCAAATTTTTGAGAACTCTAAACTATTTAGTTTTGCGTTTAAAATACTATTCGTAACTGAAATAGGATCTGTGTCGCAAGCGTCGACAACCGCGCCTAGTTTCATCGCGGCTATGCCCAATATGCCACTTCCACAACCCACGTCTAGAACTTTGTCATCAGCTTTGACGTAAGAGGAGATAGCCTTGAGACATGAGGCTGTCGTTGGGTGATGGCCTGTTCCAAAGGCTAACGCGGGGTCAATAATAATATTAATTAAATCAGGATTTGATTCATTCCAAGTTGGATGAACGTAAAATTTATCGATCGCTATTGGTTCAACGCTTTTTTGATAGTTATCCACCCAGTCACTACTTTTGAGCTTTTTCTGAGTACATTCTAGTTCTATGGTTACTCCAAGCGCTTTTTGAAGAGCTTCACTGAACTGTTCAAGTCCCCAGACGATTGTGTCTAAAGAGTCTTCGCTTCTTACTATGAAACCATCGTCTATCTCTTCAAAACCAACTGGCAAAGTATCTGATAAAAAATCTGAAAAAAGCGCATAATGAGATGAAACTTTAACTACCAATTCAAAGTAGTACTCCTGCATAACTTAAGAAACACCCATTACGGCGCCAAGTTTTTCTTTAAGCACTTGTGGGGTAAACGGTTTAACAATGTAATTGTTTACGCCAGCTTTGAGCGCCGTTATCACTTCAGCTTTTCCACCTTCGGTAGTTACCATAATGATGGGAGTGTCTTTAAAACGCGCGTCGGCGCGAACTTTTTTCACAAGTTCAAGACCATTCATTTCAGGCATGTTCCAATCAGTAATCAACATATCTATATCTGGATTTTGATCCATTTGAGCCCAACCCTCAACGCCATCGGCACCTTCAAGTATATCTTTATATCCAAGACGAGACAACGTGTTTTTTATAATTCGACGCATAGTGGAACTGTCATCAACAACAAGTAATTTCAATTGAAATCCTTTTCTTTATATATTTTACAAATTTAATAACGATATAGTATCAAAAATTTGTTTATTTATCTATTAATTAAGTAGCTTAAACATCTTTGCAAGGTCTAGCTTACCTTCATAATAAGCCTTGCCTATGATAACTCCATCTATTTCATTTGTAGCGATAAGAGCTTCAATGTCACTCTCATCTTTAACTCCGCCACTCGCAATTGTACTCAAGCCGCTCGCTCTGGCTATCTCCAAAGTAAAATCAACGTTAACTCCGCTTAAAGTTCCATCCTTGCCAACGTCGGTACAGATGATGGCTTCCACTCCTGCACTCGCGAATTCACGAGCCAAATCAGTCGCCTTCATAGAGCTTACTTCTCCCCATCCCTCAACCGCTACGTATCCATCTATCGCGTCTATGCCTACCGCTATTGGATATTTAGACGCCATATCTTTTACAAATTTTGGGTCTTTCACAGCGATTGAACCCAATATAATTCTATCTATGCCTATTTCAAGCATTTTTTGAATGGTTTTTTCATCTCTAATTCCACCGCCTAGCTCTAGTTTAACGTTGCAATTTTCTCTAATTTTGACTATTTGTTCCAAATTTTTCGGCTCACCCGCGAAGGCGCCGTTCAAATCCACCAAATGAACCCACTCCGCGCCCATCTCTTCAAACTTTTTCACCAAACTCCATGGTTCGTCCGAGTAAATTTTCGCGCTATCCATCAGGCCTTTCGTAAGTCTAACCGCTTTTCCATCTTTTAAATCTATCGCTGGGTATAAAGTCATCTAAATATATTCCTTATAAGTTAATGAAATTTTTAAGTATTTTAAGTCCATTGTCATGGCTTTTTTCAGGATGAGGCTGAATGCCCATTATGTTGTCATGAGCCACCGCGGACGCAAATTCATAACCGTAATTGGTTCTGCCTATCACGTCCTCTTCATTCGCGCAATTTACATGGTACGTGTGCACAAAATAAAGGTAATGTTCCTCGTCCAACTCTTTAAACAAAGGGTGATCGCTAGTGAACATCCTGTTCCATCCCATATGAGGAACTTTTAAAGGCTCGCTAAAGCGACTCTCGTCAAAGGCTTTTACGCTTCCTTTTATAAGTCCCAATCCTTCATGAAAACCAAACTCTTCACTACTCTCAAAAAGAAGTTGCATTCCAAGACATATGCCCAAGATAAATTTTCCGCTTGCCGCGTATTCTCTCAAAGGCTCTATCATGTCGCGCTCTCTCAAATGCTCCATGGCGTCGCCAAAAGCGCCAACTCCAGGTAAAATAAGTTTGTCGTACTCTTTAAATTTACTTGGATCGCTCTCGACTACCGTAGCCTTGCCTAATTTGGCGAACGCGTTTTTTACGCTCGCTAGATTGCCCATGTTATAATCAACTATCGCTATCATTTGTCAACTTCGCTCTTCGTAAATTTTATATAAACCGCTAAACCAATCAACAACATGGCGACGCCCGCGATGATGTACATGGCGTAAATCAACTCGCTTGGGTTGCTGATGGCGAACTTAAACACCAGCATCAAGGCTTCAATGGACAAGGCTATGATAATCGAACCCAAAAATTTCACCATCGTTTTGTGCGGACCCGATATGTGGCTGTCCTTGCTCCATCCGAGAACTTCTTCCTCCACCAGCGTTTTTGACAAGTCAAATATCGCGAGAGCCAAAGTGAGCAAAATCGTGGCTTCAAAAACATATTTGATTTTAAAGTTGTCTGGAGTTATCTCATTTTGAAAGAAACTTTCCGCTCCCTTCACGAACAATAGCAAAGCCACCGCCATTAACGAAAACGCGAAGAGGGCGTAAGAGGATTTGAAAAAATATTTGAAAAAGAGTTCCAACCTATCCAAATGAGATATTTTGACAACTTCTTCAAGCGGCATATCCAAACAGGCCACAAACTGTAACTCGCCATCTTTGCCAAATATGGCTTGAGACGCAGTTACGCATACGCCGCCAGATTCGGAGGGATAAGGATCCGTAATGTTGCATTTCACGTCTCTTATCGCGCGATAATAATACGCTTTGGCGCTTCTGTCCGAGCCTATTCCCTTGGTCTTCTCTTTTGCCGTGTAAGTATCCGTAATCTGAATGCCGCTTTCGTCAAGGACGTAAACGCCATCACAACCCTTTATCTGTGATTTAATCTGTATGAGATTGCTCAACAACTGCTCTTTGCTCAATGGTTTGTTGATGGGGATGTTTTTAGAGAACAAATTGCAAAAATAAGCTTTCGCCTTGTCGCGTCCATCTAAAAAACTTTGCATATCCGTATTTGCCATACTTAATTTCCTTGTTTGCTGTTTATGTTTTCTGAACTTTCCGTCTCATGTTCGAGATTGCCGTTTTCAATGTTTTGCGTCACGCTGGAGCCAAAAACTTTTCTCACTATGGACTTAAAACCTTTTTCACTCTCTGAGTACGCTTTTTCGGCTTCTTGAAGCGAAATTTCCCACGCGCCGGAAAAACCGGGAGCCTTCAACATCATTTTTCTCAAAGTTGAATCATAAATATTTAAAAGTTTAAGCTCTGCGCGACCAGGTTTTTGACTCAATGATTGCACTGAAATCCTAAGGTTTTCATTTTCGGATCTAAGATCATACAACTCTCTTTCTAAATTTTTGTTGCCCTCGCTAGTGATTTCCATCTGACGGTTTAAATGTTCTTTATACTCTTTTAACTCTTTTTTATAAGCGGCTACTTCAAATCTAGACTTTATAAAACTCAAAAACCAACCAACGCCAACCCCAACAATAACATATAAAATCGTCTGAAAACTCAACTCCATGCATGCTCCTTTATTTATAAAAGGAGTTTAACAAAAATTGCCTAATAATTAACTTTTCTTATTTGCGCTTAAAATGAGATTTTGCAAATATAATCAAACGGCAATCTTTCTTGTTCTAATCTAAAGTTGTTTGCGTAGAAATTATTTTGTAAGTTATCATAAACTTTTTGCTCATCAGCGGTTAAATTTTTCAACTCTTTAAAGACGTTTTCATTTTTGTCGTCTTGCACGCCAAACTCTTTAAAAAGGTCGATAACCTCTTCGTTCATAAAAATTGATTTTATATTTTTGAAATATCCGCGAGCTTGCGAGAGTATCGCAAATCCATCTTTGTCTATGTCGCCCCAATAATATATATTTTTTTCATGCAGCCATTGTACGTTCTTTAGCGTACCCACGCCATAGCCGCTGCCAAAGATAACTATGGAATTTTTCATGTTTGGAAAAGACAAGGTCGTTATCTGATTTTCCACTATGTATACGTTTTCACAAGCTATTGAAAGATTGGCGAACTCGTCTACGTTGAGGGTCACGTCGCTCAATCCCCGTATCTTGAGAGCGTCGTCCAAAATGCGAAATCTAACTTGTGGGAGTGGATATTTGAGCCCATATTTTCGCTCAAATCCGTAATTGCCAAGATTGATTATAGAGTTGTCAAACTCATCGCATTTTAATATATTTGACAAAAGCAAATCCAAAGTCGCCCTATTTCTTTCTATGAACTTGGTGTCGACGTTTTTGATGGCCAGCTCTCGAACGTAAACGTTTGGTTTTGAATGGACTGCAAAAAAGTCACAAACGTCAAGCAATCTTTCCCAATTTTGAAAGTTTTGCGCAATGATTTTTGGTTTTTGCCTCAAGAGAGTTTTTAAAACTTCATACCGAGCCACAATCTTTTCATAATTTTCAATAAACTGGTGAAACTCGCTTTTCTTGGCTATAAAACTCAGAAACTCGTTTCTCGTCTCAAACACAACCTCAACGGGCAGTTTTTGGGACCCAATGGTTTTAAAATGGAACTCGTCATAGACGATATTCAAATTCGATTTTTTAAAATATTCTACCTCGTCTAAAACAATTTGATAATTTTTCATAATGTCATTTTGCTTGAGAGTTTTAAGTTTAAAGAGCAAAGGAAACATCTCCTCATCTTCCATGTAACTCAAAAAAACTTTTGAACTTTCATAGAGTTTCGTAGCTTTTGCATGTATCTCTTTTTTATCGTAGAACATGTTGTTTTACGCGCGCTGAATGTATATTAATCTTATTCCACTCATAGCGTCGCTACCTCTTAGCCTTGTTCTTCTGATAATCCTCTATCGACATGCTTAGAAGTGAAGAGTTCATCCCATCTGGGTTTGCCACGAAATGAACCGTTTTTACAAAGGATTCTATCACGTTTATTTTTTGTTTTGGAGTGATGACCAAGAGTTGGAGTTTTAGTTTGTCAAAAAGTCTCAGGGCGTATTTCGTGCTCTCGTCGCTTCCTCTTCCAAAGGCTTCGTCTATCATCACAAATCTAAAAGAACGACTTTTTATTTGCTCATACTCCACGCCAAACTGAAACGCCAATGACGAGGCTAAAACCGTGTAGGCCAATTTTTCTTTTTGTCCGCCGGATTTTCCACCGCTGTGCGCGTAATACTCTTTTTCAGAGCCATCGCTAAAATATCTTTCGCTTGCCGCGAAATTGAACCAGTTTCTAACGTCCGTCACTTTTTGAGTCCATTTTTTGTCCACGTCCACGTAGCCGTCTCTGCCGTTAAATCTGTCGATGATTTTTTTTATCTCTAAAAATTTGTTTTCATCATAGCTATTGTCGCTTTCTATCGAACCCGCCGTCGCGCTTTTTAGCGTTTGTTTAAAATCTCTTATGTCTATGTCGGCGCCCTGCTCCGCTATGAGTTCCACAAAGGTTCCGTCATTGTACTCTATGTCTTTTAGCGAAGAGTTTATCGAGTCAATCTTCTCTTTAATCTCATGGCTTTGATGCTCTAACTCCTCTTGAATGAGTAAAATGTTTCGAATCGTTCCCTCTTTGAAAAGCTCGTTAAACCTCTTTTCCCATTTTGGCAAATCGTCTTTTTTAAGCGCTTCCAACTTCTCGTTAAACTCATCGAGTGATTCGGCGGCCGCGTCAAAATCTTTCGCCGCGTTGGGAAACTCAGATATGAATTCACTCATGAGCTTAACCATTTTCTCCCCAACTTTTTGGATAGATTGAGTAAGCGAACTCAATTTTGACTGTATTTTTGCTCTTAAAAGCGATTCTTGTTTCGAGATGTTGTTTAGATTCGTTTTTTCATCCACTATGGCTTCGTCAAACAACGCGTCAATTTTTGCGCTTATCTCTTGCGACGCTTTCGCATTTTGCAAAATGGCGTTGAGATTACTCTTTTTTGTACTATTAGTTTGCAAATTTGTTTCTAATTTTCCAATTGTTTTGGAGACGATGTCGGCTTTTTCGCTTTTCTCCTCTATATTTCGTTCGATGCCATAAATCTCTTCTTGAAGAGTTTTTATAATGTCCGAACTTGTCTCTAACGCCTTTTTCTCGTCGTCTAAAGCTTCTATTTTTTTAGCGACCTCATACCAGTCGATCTCGCTAAAGTTTTTAAAATTTAAAATGTCTCTTAGCGCGTCCCTTTGTTTTTGAAAACTCTTTTCATCTTTTGACAAAGCGCCTATTTTTGCGCTTAACATCTCTATCTTTTGATCCAAATTTTCATATTCAGCCTCAAGCGAATTGAGTTTTGCCAAGTTGTCCCAGCCTAAAACCCATCGACTTTTATTGTTTATGTCAAATCTATCGTCTTTTTCATGTCGGGAAAGACTTGTTTTAAACTGCCCGCTAATCGTAAGCGCTTTTTTAAATCTTTTGAACTCCTCCACGCTCTCAACGCAAGGGATGTTGAATCTATCGTTGAGCGTCTCTTGAAGCGATTCAAAAAAGCGCGAGTCCGCTTTTATCTCTATTTTTCTTATAAGCGAAGTGCTGAGCACGTCTACGAAGTTGTCTCTTTTATAACTATTTGACACTTTGAGATAAACCAATTTTCCTCTTAGATTTGTTTTTTCAACGTAAGAGACCACTCCCTCATAAAGCTCCTCCGCGACCAAAATTGAGATGGCGAAACTGTTTAAAACCCTTTCAATGGCGCCTTCCCATTTAGGGTCGGTGACGCGAACGAGTTCACCCACAAATGGAAGTTCGTCGTCTCTAAGATTTAATGACTTTGCCATCTCTCGTCTAATGCTGGATATTTTTTGAGGAATGTTTGAGCGGTTGTTTTTTAGGTAAGCGATCTCAACGCTCAACTCGGTTGCGCTCTCTTCATATCTCGTTTTTGCGACGGCGTTAAAAACTCTTTCATTTTGAATCTTTGTCAGTTGAGCGTCCAAGCCTTCAAAATTTTTCATGGCGTCGTTCGCGTTGTTTAGGAATCTATGCTCGTTTGAAACCACTGGGAAATCCAAAGATTTCGCCAAATCGTTGTACTCTTGATTTTTCTCTTTTTTCTCTTTGAGCGTCAAAAGACTACTCTTCATTTCGCCATCGATGGCGTTTATTCTATTGCCGCCATTTTGTTCAAGCTCTATTTTCAACTCTAGCTCTTTTTGTCTTAATTCTTTTAGTTCCCTATCTATTTTTGTTTTGTTGGAGTCGGATTTTTTAAGCTCGATCTCCAACTCTTCCATCTTCGCGTTGACGAGTTTTATCTCCATAAAAGCGAAATATTCGCTTAAAGCGTCTCTGAGTTTTTCATTTACGTCTTTGAGCTCCACGTCTTTTTTGTATCGGCTTCCCTCTTTGCTTATCGGCGTCAAAAGTTCTATCTGTCTTTTTGCGCGAAGCACCGATTTGTGCGCGTGATTTAAATCGCTGAAATTTTTGCAAAGTTCGTCCACTTTTTGCTCGATGTCACCTTTTTCGAGCATGTGCGTTCTTATGAAGGAAGTCAGGTTTCCTATCTCTTTGAGTGATACGGTTTGATAAAAAAGGTTGAGGGCTTGTTCGTTTTTTATCCCCATCACTCTTCTAAAATCTTTTGAATAATCGCTAAAACTATCATAAACGCTTGTGTCGCTTATGCTTCTCAATCTTTTTTTGAGAATTTTTACATCTTTAAAATCGAAAAAATCTTTTTTTATCGTAAGCTTGTTTTTAGAGACCACGAAAAACTTTTGTTCTTTGGAGTTTGAGACGTAAAAAAACTGCGCGAGGGTCACAACCTCGTCAAATCCATCATTTGCAAAATGGCTCAAAAGAACGCTAAAACTGTTTTCATCTCTTAGAGCCACGGCTTTTGAAGAGGAGTAGTTGTCGTCTTTTGAACTTTTATACTCACCTAAAATATAGGAGCGAATGGAGCGTTCCTTGCTAGCCGCTCCCGCCGCTTTGTTGTAGATAATTTTTTGATGTGGAACGAGTATGGTAGTGAGCGCGTCGACTATCGTTGATTTTCCAGAACCTATGTCGCCCGTGAGAAGCGCGTTTGTTTTGTTTAAATCCAGTGAGATTATGGAGTTGTTGTAAGTTCCCCAATTGTAAAACTCAAAACGCGAAAGTCTAAAACCACTCAGCGCTTCATCGTCAAAATTTAACTCCATTTTCCATTCTCCTTGTAGGCTTGCAATTTTTCATCAAAATCTTTGAGCCATGAAGCGTCTACAAAAGATTTGAGCGAGCGTTTTATCTCATAAGCGTTTTCTTGGTTTGTTAGTTTTTTCAAAAAGCCCAACTCCTCAACTTTTTTGATGGTGGCGTCAATCTCTTTGTAAACTTTTACCTCGTTGAAGTTTTGAGGAAGATACAAAAGCAACTCTTTTTGAATATCCTCTTTCTCTATGATGACGCGAGTGTTCTCGCTTTGCATGTCAAATTCAACTATCTCTTTTCTCAGTAAAACGCACAAAAGAGAGACTTTATAGGTGAGTTCCCTTTTTTGAACAAGTTTCGGAGGCGCGTCTTTTTCATCTTCATACTCTATTGATTTGAGGTACGCGTAGCCGTCAGTTTCATCAAGAGACACCTCCAGACCAATAACTTCAAAATAATCCTTTATAACGGCGAAACTGTTTTCGCTCAACTCCGCCCAAGCCTTTTCATTTTCACTTTTATAAAATACGCCTTTTAAAAGCGTGGTTATGGCCACTCTTGCGTCAATGTTCATCTTTTACCCTCTAAAAAAAATTATCTTAGGCAACTTTACCATCTTTGCGTCGCCCTCGCTATCACTGATTTGTATCTCTTCAAAAGAGTTTTCCATCACCCTCGCGTTTTCGCTATTTTTGGCGATGGACAAATATCCTATCAACTCAGCCACCCCTTTTTTGATGGCGAATTTATCCGCTATCTCTTTAACGCTACATTGTGGTTTTGACAAAAGAATCTCACTAACGTTTCGTTTTAAACGCTGTTCGTCTATAAAAAATATATCGTAAAAAGAGTCTATGTTCATGTCTATTTTTTGCTCGTTCAACTCTTGTTTGAAGCTACTCGCCTGCTTTATCGAGTATAAGGATTTTTCAAAAACCGTGTCCACTTTTACATGGTTGTCATCCATCAACGCGAAATCTTTTTTTATCGGCATATTATCTTTTACGTCTATCGCCGATTTTTGTATCTGCTTGCAAAGTTCTAAAACTCTTCTGTTTTCTATCCAGCTTCTATCGTCCAAAAAGCGTCGTAACTGTTCCATGAGTTTTGAAGAAACTTTTGATATTTTTGCGCCGCTTTGAAGCAAACCATACTTCATCTCTTTGAGTCTTTTCTCTTTGTCAAACTCTTTAATGGTTTGGATTTCATAGAGATTTTCAAGCAACTTTGAAAGTTTTTCACTCTTTTTCGAGTCTGTGAGAAGTTGCCAAAACGCGAAAAAGCTCTTCCCTTGGTCACTCTCTCTGATACTATCTTCTATCTCAAATATCGTCCCTAAAACGGCGCCTTTCGCGTCGTCTTGAGTGATGATTTGCTCCATCGCCTTTATGTTTAAATCCCTAAAATTGTACTCAATTTCGCTAAAATCGTATTTTAGTTTGCGCACGATTTCATCTATCTGCATAAAATGCTCTTTTATCCTAGAGTCGTCAAAACGCAAATCTTGCTTTGATTTTATAGCCTCGATTTGTTTGTCGATTTCTCTCTTTTGAGCTTCAAGTTTTTCCACTCTTTGAACGTCGTCAAAATTTGTTTCAAACTCCAACTCTTCCAAAAGTTCAAATACGATGTTAAACTTTGAACGACTTCCGACGAACTCTTTTTTCTCCAAACTCTCTAAAAACTCCAAAGCTTTTTGCACATGGGGAGTAAGCTCGTAAAGCGCCTCGTCTTCGCTTGAATGATATTTTCGTAGATAAGCGTTTTTATCATTCGCGAAATCATCGAGATACTCTTTGGCGCTTTTTACAAAGCTATTTTTATAACTTTGA
>ERZ889078.461-NODE-461-length-36739-cov-18.600725_pt1 | contig 36739 bp, 35 predicted proteins | sample MGYA00521266_ERZ889078 | MGnify/ENA primary metagenome ERZ889078 (study PRJEB32303, sample SAMEA104408618) | aquatic metagenome | biome: Brackish water; feature: Pelagic; material: water | place: Baltic Sea | collected 2014-06-16T06:34:00 | depth 76,534 m ...
ATAACAAATTTAACAATAGCGCGATTATGATAATTATTTTTTGCATTTAGAACCTTTGCGTAATTATACAAGAAATATATAAATTAAAGTTTTAACTATAGCTAAAAAGAATATATGTTATAATCTAAACTTAAAATACAAAGGAAAATTATGAAAATTATATTAACTATTATCTCATTTACTCTTCTGCTTAGCGCGTCTGACGTCATGAGTGGCTCGTTAAAACTAGAAGGGGCTATAGATATTTTAAAGTCACAAAACTTAGAGATTAAAGCGGCCTCACTACAAATAAAGGCTGCTAAAGCTGATGAAAAAATTACTTCTGGAATGAATTGGGGTAAATTAGATTTTACTCAAGATTATTCACGCTCTAATGATGCAGGAAATGTGTTTGGTTTTAAACTTACATCACGTGAAGCTACATTCGGTGATTTTGGTGCAAGAGAATTTATGAATGCTACAGGAGCTAATGGTGGAGTTCCGCCTGAGAGTGCCTATACAACTCCACCACAAGACCTAAACTATCCTGATGATAGAAACTTTTTTCAAAGCAAACTCAAATACGAAATGCCGCTTTTTACCGGTTTCGCAATTTCATCTTACTCTGACATTATGAACAAAATGACTCAAATGAAAACTTTAGAAAAAGATCAAGTTGTAAATGAAAAGATATATCAACTTAGAAAAAGCTACTACGAAATGGCTTTACTCGAAGAGTCGATCACTCACTTGAGAACAATACTCAATAACGTCAATATTTTGGAAGACGCAACGCAAAATATGATTGAAGTCGGATATGCTAAAAAAGTCGATCTTTTAGAAGTAAAAGCTAAAAAAGGCAATATCAATAGATTATTGATTGAGCTTAACTCCAATAAAAAACTACTCTATCACTACTTGAGTTTTTTACTCAACCAAAAAATCACAAGCGTGACAACGCCAGTCTCAGACATTGCGGCGCCATCCATAAGCGATGAAGAGATATTGAAAAACAACGTAGACGTTCAAAAAGCTTCCACGGGACTTATGATAAAAAACGACATGCTCAAAGTGTCCCAAGCCGCTTACTATCCAACTGTAGGAGCTTTTGCAGAAGTAGCGACCGCTGATAACTCATTTTTAGGAAACGCGACTGAGCATAAAGGATATACGGTTGGGGCTAGACTTACATGGAATCTCTTTAATGGAGGAATTGACAGCGCAAAAATTGAAAAATCAAAAATAGATCGTCTTGAAACGCAGTCAAAAGCGCTATTGGCGAAAAAAGGCGTTGCGCTTGAGCTCGCCAAGGTAAGAACGGAAATAGAAAGCGCCGATGAAGAGATTTTATCTTTGAAAAAAGAACTGGTTTTGGCAGATGCCATTTATGAAAACTATGAGGGAAGATACAAAGAAAAGTTATCTTCTATGAGTGACGTAATCATAAAGCAATCCGCTCAAATAGAAAAAATATTACAACTTCAAGTCGCAAAAAATAAACGTAACGAAAAAATATTCCTACTTGAAAAGTTAGCAAATTATAAAAAATAAAACGAAGAAGTAAATTCCCAAATTTAAATTTGGGAATTTAGAAATTCAAAAACTATAGTCTCGCGTAATTAACGCTCAAACAAGCTTCTAACTCTGAAAGCTCTTTTAGAGTTTCATCATTAACTGCGTCATCCACTAAGATAACCGCCAAAGCTTGCGCGTTTTTGTTTCTCGCCAAAGAGAAGTCGGCAATGTTTACTTTATGCTTTGCCAACGTTGAACCTATGCTTCCGATAACGCCGGGAACATCGCTGTTTTTAAAGAAAACCATATTGCCTTTAAGCGCAAATTCTATCTCAAAACCGTCTATCGTTACAATTCTTTGAACGTTGTCGTCAAAAATAGTTCCAGAAATAGTTGTAGTGCCATCGGACGTTGTAAGTTTAATAGTAATTAGGTTTTTAAATACCGCGGAATCATTAAGAGATTCCGAATCTATTTTTATCCCTTTTTCCTTTGCGATAAATTCCGCGTTAACGTAATTGATAGTGTCGCCGCTTGCTTCGCTCATGGCGCCTACCGCCACAAACGTGGAAAGCGACTCTACGTATTGAGAAATTTCACCCTGCCCGCTTACTTTGATGGCAATGATTTGAGATTTATTGATTTGGGAAGCTAAAAAGCCAATTTTTTGTCCCATCTCTAAAAATGGCTTAACGAATACCGGTATTTTACTCTCGTCAATTGGTAAATTCATAGCATGTGGATATGCGATTCCTTTTGCAGCCGATATGGCGTTTTCGGCCGCTTGAGTTCCAATATTGAACTGAGATTCATAAGTGTTTGCGCCTAAGTGAGGAGAAACCGTGATATTGTCTAGGTCCAATAAAGGGTTATCCGTAGCTGGTTCTTTAACAAAAACGTCTATGCCGGCAAAACGAACTTTTTTACTTTTCAAAGCGTCAAACAGCGCCTCTTCGTTATAAAGTCCACCTCTAGCGCAATTTATCAACACTACGCCGTCTTTCATTTTGCTTATTTCTTCTTTATCAATCATGTTGATAGTTTCTTTATTTTTAGGCGTATGAATTGTAATAACGTCACAGTCCAATATATCTTGAAAATTTTTAGTATACGTCATGTCTAAATCGGTAACTTTTGTAGGATGAATGTACGGGTCGTACGCTACAATGTCCATCTCAAAAGAGGCCGCGCGTTTAGCGACGCGAGAACCGATATTGCCAAAACCGATTACTCCAAGTTTTTTACCGCATAACTCATAACCATACCATTTCTCACGTTTCCAAATTCTATCGTTTTTAAGGTCATTATGAGAGTACGGAAACATTCTCATGCATGAAAGCATATGAGCCATTGTAAGTTCAACAGCGGCAATTGTGTTAGCGGTAGGCACGTTCATCACAATGATGCCCTCTTTTGAACACCCGGGAATATCAACGTTGTCAACGCCAACGCCTGCTCGAACAATCGCTTTCATATTTTTAGCGTTAGCGATAAATTTTTCGTCAACGTCAGTTGAACTTCTTGTTATGGCAACGTCGGCTAAAGGAATTATCTTCTCAACTAGCTCAGTTTTATCAACGTCCGCCGCCATTATGAAATTTATATTTTCATCGTCTTCAAGCATTTTAAGACCAGATTCATGAATATGGTCACAAACTACCACTGTATATTTTTGCATTTAATATTCCTCTTTGTACGGCTTTACACTTGCCGATATTTGATAATTCTTTAGTATCTCAACCAAAGAATTTAATTTATTTACGTCTTTCGAATAAATAAATAAATCCATTCCTTTTTTATCTTGCTTTAAATAAAATTTTAGCTTATGACGCTTTAACTCTTCTTTCAAACAAAAAAGTTGATAGGGATCTAAAAGAGTGGCTGACAGTTTGTAAATAATGGTTTTATTTATTTTTTCATTTAAGTCTATTTTAATGTAGACCTCATTAACAGGATATGAAAATCCTAATCTTTCAGTTTGAGAAAAATGATTAATCCAGATTTCATCTATTTTTATTTGGGTTATATTACTTTCAAGTGAAAGAGGCTCATTGCTTCCAAGGTTAACGGATGAGTTAATAGATATAAAAAAAAAGATTAAAAAGAGAGCCACTCCTAACGCTAAGATAGGAGCAAACCACTTTAAAATCTTTTGCATTTATATAAAAAATGCTTTATTTGAATTTATCTTTAATCAAATCGCCTAAAGAGTGTGATTCATTATCATTTATCTCATCAAGGATTGCTTGATTTTTGATATAATCTAATTTTTTAACAGATAATCTAATGCGATCTCTTTTTGTGTCAATTACTGCAATTGCAGCTTCTATCGACTGACCAACTTCCAACTCGTCTTTTACAAGTGGAGATAAATCTTCATCGCGAATAAGCGCGTCAACGCCATCTTCCAATGAAACAAATACGCCGAAATCTTTAATATCGCGAATAGTACCAGTGACAATTGAATTATTGTTATGAGTAGTTGCAAACTTGTCAATAGGAGATTCTAAAAGAGTTTTACGGTTTAATGAAATCTTTTGATCTTCGGTATTGATTTTAGCAATCTTAACTTCAACTTCTTCACCTGTTTTTAATACGTCTTTGCATTTTATATTTTTATCCCAAGATATATCTTGATTATGTAAAAGGCCTTCAACGCCAGCGATGCGAACAAACGCCCCAAAATCGGTAAGAGAAGTAACGGTTCCTGTAACTACGTCGCCTTCTTTGTGATTTTTCATAAATTCATCAAATGGTTTAGCTAAAAGTCTTTTTAGTGAAACGCGAAGCTTGTGAGTTTTAGAATTAATTTCAATTACTTCAACGTCAATTTCTTCACCCACAGTTAAATAGTCATTAGGATTTTTAACGTTTTTGTCCCATGTAATCTCGGAAATATGTAAGAAACCTTCAATATCGTTACCAAGATCAACAAATACCCCATACGCTTCAATGTTTGAAACTGTAACGGTAATAGTGTCGCCTTCATCTAATTCACTCTCTACTTCAGCCCATGGATCAGCCATAACAGCTTTAATGGATAATGAAAGATGACGCTTGTCTTTATCGTATGATATCGCTTTAACGGTTACTATGTCACCTTCTTTGTAAAGTTTAGATGGGTTAACTGGGCCTTTATAGCTGATTTCGTTGTAGTGTACTAAACCATCAACTCCACCAACGTCTACAAACATGCCATAACTAGTTATCTTTTTAATAGCGCCTTCAACGATAACGTCGTCCGCCATTAATTGATCTATTATTTCTTTTTTCTTCTTGCGCTCTTCATTGAAAAGTTTACGGCGAGAAAGAATAATTGAATTCTCAGCTTCATCAATTTTCACAACTTGCGCTTTGATTTTACGACCCACAACTTCGTCAGTGTCTTTAAAAGCGGCCAGTGAACGAGGCATGAAAAAAGTTACGTCGTCAGCTTCGACAACGTACCCACCACGATTTTTCTTAGTAATCATACCTTCAATAGTCAACTCTTCAAAATCATCTTTGTGCAAAGCAATAAAATCTATAGTTTTTTGTTGCTCTAGAACCTTTCTATATGATATTTTAGGACGCTCATTGTAGTATCCAGTTACCATTACGTTTATTTTATCACCAATACCAAAAGTAAGAACTCCATCTTCACCACGGATTTCATCTAAACTTAAAATACCTTCTAGTTTATCACCTACGCCAACTAATGCTCTGTCTTCATCTTCCTGAATTTCAACAATTTCACCCTCTACTATACGGCTTGTTTCTTGTTTCTTTTCACTAGCAGCAAACATCTCTGCAAAATTTTCTTCTTCCTCAAATGATTCGTTATCGAACGCCATTACCTATCCTCTTGTTACATAAAAATTGTCGTGATTGTATCTAAAAAATAATTATATTGACATTAAAATAGACAAATTGAGAACTTACGTTCTTTAAAGAGCTAAGATGGAGTTATTTGTTAACATTTTTTTCTATAGAATTAATGACGTTTTGTATAATCCAGTCGGGAGTTGAAGCGCCTGCGCTTATGCCACAAAATTCTTTTTGATTAAACCATGAAAAATCTAAATCATTTTCATCTTCAATGTGATAACTATTTTCACAACAATCATGAGATATGCTAAAAAGTTGTTTTGTATTAGACGAATTTTTTCCACCTATAATAATCATGACGTCAGATTTTTTAGAAAGTTTTCTAATCGCGTCTTGATTCTCAAAGGTCGCGTTGCATATGGTGTTAAAGACTCTGACTTCTTTATGCTTTGGTATCAAATAGTTTGCGATTTCCATATAGTCTTCAACTTTTCTAGTCGTTTGAGCTACAAGAGCTATTTTATCGCTAAACTTTAGTCCATCCAACTCTTTTACCGACGTAACGACCCTCGCTCCATAAGTGGCGTAACTTTTAACGCCCTTAATCTCAGGATGACTAACGTCGCCAAATATTAGAATGTCATATCCCGCCTCGCTCATCTCTTGACAAATTTGTTGAGGCTTTGTTACGTATGGGCATGTCGCGTCGACGACGTCAACCTTTCGTTCTATCAACTCCGCAAGTTCATTTTTTGGTATGCCGTGCGTTCGGACGATGGCTTTATCTCCGCTATTGAAAGTTCTAAAGTCTTCAGTTAAACCAACTTTAAAATCTTTTTCAAGTCTTTGTATTTCTTTAGAATTGTGTATCAGAGGTCCGTAAGTGGAGGCGTTTTTATTCTCTTCAGCTATCTTAATCGCGCGTTTAACTCCAAAACAAAAACCATAATTTTCCGCTAGTTCAATCTTCATCGTTTAACTTAACTCCACTTTTGTAATCTTTTGCAATAGCTCAAAAAAGTTTGGAAAAGACGTATTAATGCAATCTAAATCATTGACTTCCATTCCACATTTGAGGCCTGCAATTATAAAGCTCATAGCTATTCTATGGTCGCCATCGCTATCAACGACACCCTTTTTCAGCTCCCCGCCAACTACTTTGTACCCATCTTCATACTCGTCCACTTCTATGCCACAAGCGCGAAGACCTGCGACTACGACGCTAATTCTATCAGACTCTTTTACTCTTAATTCTTGTGCGTTTTTGACAACGCTTTCACCTTGGGCGCATGCAAACGCTATAGAGAGCGCTGGCAATTCATCAATTAACCAAGATATGTTTTCATCGACAACTATGGCTTTTAAAGGCGCATATTTAACGCTAATATTGCCTATGGGCTCGTACTTATTATCAACAACTTCATAAGTAATGTTCGCGCCCATTCGCTCAAGCGCCTTAAACGCTTCAATTCTAGTTGGATTAAGCGTTATTCCTTCCAAAACGATGTTAGAATTTGGCACTATGGAAGCGGCAACGGCGAAAAAAAACGCGCTTGACGGATCGGCCGGAATTTTAATGATTAAAGGAGAAAGCAAACCTTCCATCGGGGTTATCGTAGTTTTTAGCTTGTCAACTTTTATATTTGCGCCCATTCCCATCAACATTCTTTCCGTATGATCGCGAGAAAGTTCTGGTTCTACGTAGGTGCAAACGCCATCAGCTCGCAACGCGGCCAATATCATGGCGCTTTTAACCTGCGCCGACGCAATTTTACTCTCATAATTGAACGCTTTTAACGACGCTCCGCGAATGGATAAAGGAGCTAATTCTCCACCGTCTCTCCCGTCGAGTTTAGCGCCAATGTCGCGAAGCGGCAAAGTTACCCTCTTCATAGGGCGTCTACGTAAATATTCGTCGCCTGTCAAAACAAAATGTCCATCGGCAGAACTTAAAAGTCCACAAAACAGTCTCATTCCCGTTCCAGAGTTGCCACAATCCAAAATTTCGGAACTCTCTTTGAGGCCATTTGAAGATATTTTTATTATCGTTCCATCGTCTTCTATGACGGCGCCAAGGTTTTTAACAATATTGAGAGAATTTAGAGTGTCCTCAGCTCTTAAAAAGTTGCTTATCTCACTTGTTCCCGACGCCAACATAGCGAACATGACGCTTCGATGAGAGATGGACTTGTCCGGCGCGATTTCACTTACTCGCAGTGAAAAAGAATTCGCGGAAGAAACTATAACCCTGCTCATCTTAGTCCAACGCCTAACTTACTATTTAACGCGTTTAGTATCGCGTCCATGGACGTGGCGATATCATCCTCTTCCAAAGTTTTCTCTATCGATTGAAGAACAAAACGCAATGACAAACTCATATTCTCGCCTAAAAACTCGTCGCTATATTTGTCAACGGGATAAAAACGAATAAGCTCATCCGTAGCGTTTTCGGATATGACGTTCTTCACCGTTTCATAACTCATGTCTTTTGGCATAATTATGCTTAAGTCTCTAAAAGACGCTTGATATTTTGAAGATTGGCGCGCCGTTTTTAGATGATATGGAATTTTGTCAAACTCCAATTCACACATAAACGCGTTGTTTAAGTCATAATCTTTTTCAACTTCCGGATGGACGCGAAAAAGTTCTCCAATCACTTCGCCAGAGATTAAAATCTGAGCGGATTGATACGTATGCGATAAAGAGTGCGCGGTTTCATACTGTTTAAGTTCAACGTTGCCAACAATGTCAGAAATCTTTTGAGTAAAATGCGCAAAATCGATTTTTTTAGGCTTACCCGAATTTGAAAGAGTCTCCGCTTCAGCGTCTCCACTAAAAATCATAGCCATTTTCAACGTTTCTTCTCTAGTTGGAGAAAATACCGAACCAATTTCAAAAAGTTTAACTGACGAATATCCATTTTTAACGTTAGAAGAAGCGGCTTTTAGAAGTCCAGTTAAGAGAGTTGGTCTTAAAGTGTCTAAAGTTTTGACGATAGGATTCAACAACTCCAACTCGCTTTTGGTTGTTTCAAATCCATAGGCGTTTAATGTTTTTTTCTCATCAAAAACGAAATGCACAGTTTCAAAAAAACCACTTTGAGCGCAACGACGTCTAAATATGGTGCGTTTTTTATAACTGAAATAATCATCTTCAAGTCTATTGGCTTCCGTTAAAACAAAAGGTTTTGATGGGATGTTGTCTATTCCAACCATTCTAACTATCTCTTCAATAATGTCTTGTTTGTTTAATATGTCATGACGAAATTGAGGCACGGAAATAATAAAATTGTCAGCTGACGATTTTGATATGTCGAAGCCTAAATTATGCAAAATTTTTGAGACGACCACTTTGTCTATGACCGCGCCAATAATGTCATCAATTTCATGCTTTTTAACAATGACTATTTTATCTCTATAACTATTTGAAAGTTTAATGTTTCCACCAAAAGTTGATGATTCTGAATGTGATTCTATAAAATCGATGCAATAAGACAATCCACCGCTAAGTTCAGGTTCTGTGCCTCTTGAGGATTTATAAAATATTGGACCGGATTCTATTTTATTTTTTGCCATTTTTTTAGAAATTATATCTGGTGGGATATAACTAGCTTCTAGTAAAATAGTTCCCTCGTCGTTAATCACCGTAGATTCGCTAGATTGAATGATTCCAATCGTGGAGGCTTTTTTTTGTCCTTTTACGCAGGCATAGCCATTATCGTCTTCTTTTAAAACAATTTTAGCCATGGTCTTATCAGCTGCGTCGCAAAAGAAACTATGGTTATACGCCCTCAAAACAACGCCACTCGCATGAGTAACGTAAAGCATGATGGATTCGATTTTACTATCTCTTGATTCTTCAAGTTGAGCGAGTCTTAACTTTACAACCAAAGGTAACGTTAATCCTTTCAACTCAAGAGCCTTATAGCAAAGACTAACGTCAAAATCTTTTTCATGAGAAAGACTTAAAATTCTTCCAATGCCGCGTTTTTCATCATTGTCGGTATAGTTATACTCTTTTATTGGTCTGTCAAACGCCGCGCTAAGGTCGCGAGCGACTCCTCTCACGCTGAGACAGTCGCCCCTATTTGCAGTCAATTCCAACTCTATCAAATCGTCATTTAGAATTTCATTCTCACTAACTTCTTGACCCAAAGTAAATGAGCCAACGCTATCGTCGAGTTCAAGTATGCCGCTTTGCGCGTCCGCTAATCCAACTTCCGAAGCGGAACATATCATCCCCTCGGACTCAACGCCGCGGAGCTTAACGGGCTTTATAACCATGCCATTTGGCATAACGGCCCCTATGGTAGCGACTATTACGTTTAAGCCAACTCTTACGTTCGAAGCGCCGCAAACTATTTGGCGAGTGCTAGTGCCGATGTCGACTTGACATATGTTGAGTTTATCCGCCTCTGGATGCTTTTCACACTCCAAAACTTTGCCAAAGACTATTTTAGCTGGAACTCTGTATTTTAAAATTCTGTCTACTTCTAAACCTATTGAGTTAAAAGTTTTGGCAATCTCGTCCGTAGATATGCCACGAAGGTCTATCCACTCATTTAACCACGATCTAGTTACTATCATCGAAACTGCTCCAATAACTTTATATCTCCCTCAAACAAAGAGCGAAGATCTCCTATTTGGTGAATGAGCATAGCGAATCTTTCGACTCCTAACCCAAAGGCGTATCCACTAACGTTTTTATACTTCACGGCTTCAAAAACGTTTGGATCTACGATGCCACAACCCAAAACTTCCAACCAACCAGTTTTTGAACAAACCCTACAGCCTTCCCCTTTGCAAAAGACGCATGAAATGTCGACTTCGGCGGAAGGCTCCGTAAAAGGGAAAAAAGATGGACGAAAACGCACTTCAACTTCTCCAAACATATATTTCAAAAAGTCTTCTAAAATGTATTTTAAGTTTGCAAAGGAAACTTTACCCTCTTCATCAACCAACAATCCTTCCACTTGGTGAAACATTGGCGTGTGAGTGATGTCGTAATCGCGTCTAAAAACCGCGCCTGGAGCTATCATGCGAATAGGTGGCTTAGAGTTCATCATAGTTCTAATTTGAACAGGCGACGTATGCGTGCGCAAGAGCATTTCATCTTTGAAGTAAAAAGTATCTTGCATATCGCGAGCGGGATGGTATTTTGGAAGATTGAGCGCTTCAAAGTTGTTAAAATCGTCTTCAACCATTTTTCCAGTTTTCACCGCAAAATTCATTGAGTTAAAATACTCTACAATCTTATCCATAGTTTCCATGACGGGATGAAGAGCTCCGCTCTGACTTGATGAGCTAAACAAGGATACGTCTATCGACTCAGCTTTCATTGCCTCTTGAAGTTCCAAGGTTTGCAATACTATTTTTCTGGCCGTAAACTCATTCATTAAAGTAGTTTTATGATTGTTTAAATCTTTAGCTATTTCTGCCTTTTCTTCATTAGAAGCATTTTTCATTTTGACAAACTCTGCCGCTAAAACGCCTTTTTTTCCAAACACTAAAATACGAATTTCTTCTAGTTTTTCAACATTCTGCGCTTCATGTATCGCATCATACCACTCTTTCAAATAGAGCTCCTAATTTTACAAATTTCATAACTCATAGTGAAATGGATTATAGTCAAATATAATTTATAAATAGCTTCATCGCATTAATAATGTGATATAATTAAACGAAAATAAGGAGATTAAGATGTGTTTATTCTGCAAAATAGTCAATAAAGAGATTCCAGCAAACGTAATACTTGAGAATGACGAATTTTTAGCGTTTCATGACATAAACCCCAAAGCGCCCGTGCATATACTCGTCATACCTAAAGTTCATATTGATAGTTTCAATGAAGTAGATGGCTCTATGATGCAAAAAATGACGGAGTTTATCCAAGACGTCTCAAAAGAAGTCCATATAAACAAAAGTGGCTATAGGGTTATCACAAACATAGGCGATAATGGTGGTCAAGAGATAAAACACCTTCACTTCCATGTACTGGGCGGAGCTAAACTAAAATGGGAACACTTTAGTGATTCAGATCCTCAGGGACACTTTTAAACAAGCGTCCTTACGTAATCAACGACTTTGGATTCAGTTGTAACTTCTTTGATTAGTTTTACAACTTCCAAATGTTCTTCATGAACGTCGTATGCCTTTAAATCTTCTATGGTCTCAAAAGTACTGTAAAGAGATAAATCAAAAGCCCTCTCCGAACCATTAAAATCAACGCCAACTTCCATAAATTTTAGAACGTCTATTTTTTCAACCAGCGAGTTTAAGCGCTCTTCAACCATCTTTAGGTTTTTAACTCTGTTTTCAACTTTGAATTTAAACATTACTATGTGAACTATCATATTTACCCTTTTTATAAAATTTTATCTAAAGAAACTAAAATATACCTTTCCAAAAAAACTCCGCTATCAGGACGATTAAAAATATCCCGATAAGATTTAACATAAAACCGTAGCGAAGCATGCTTTTTATCTTGACCGCTCCGCTGCTCATCGCGATTGCGTTTGGCGGCGTCGCGATAGGTAGCATAAAGGCGTAACTTGCGCACAAAGTCGCCACCATCATAAACAACGTTGCGTTTATGCCAGAACGCTCCGTTACTGAATAAATTACGGGAAGCATTATCGAAATCAGCGCCGTATTGGACGTAATTTCCGTTGTAAAAGTTATGAGAGTGGCGACTCCAAAAAGTAGAAGAATCGGTGGCAACTCCGTCATACTCAAGAGATATGACGCGACTTCATCCGCAAGTCCGGTAGAGCTAAACGCTTTTGCGATGGAAAAACCAGCTCCAAACAAAAACATAATTTGATAAGGTATTTTACTACTGTCTTCACTCCAATTTAGTATGTTAAGCAGAGGAGTAAAAAGAAGTAATCCAGTGCCCAAAAGGATAGCCGCTTCACTCAACCCCAAACCATTCCAATAAGGTTTTATAGGCGCGTTTACAAGAAGAAGCAAAACTAAGAACGAAAGAATATAGAAAACTTTTTTTTGATTTTTATCCAAATCGCTATTATGTTTTTCTCGTTTTATGGAACTATTGCCAACTCCGAAACTAAGCAAAAAACTCACTGCGACCAACATAAGAAAAGACAATGGGGCAACCATCCAAACCCATTGAAGAAACGGTATCATCTCCATTCCATGATCGTTCATGACTCCAAGCAATATTAAGTTTGGAGGCGTTCCAATCGGAGTCAAGATACCACCGACGCTCGCGCCATAAGCGATTGCAAGAGCGAATCTCATTTTTAATTTAACGTCAGTAGTTAGAAAAAGCGCTATAGGCATTAGTAAAAGCGTCGTCGTCGTATTTGACAAAATTGAGCTCAGCAAACCAGACGTCAGGCTTAAAGAAAATATCATTCCTCTCACCGTATTTGGAAATAAATTTAAAACCTTATCCGCTATGTACCTATGCAATAATGTTTTTTCAACCGCGATGGCAAGTAAAAATCCACCAAAAAACAAAAATATAATGGGATGAGAGTAATTTACTGAAGTCGCTTTTGTCGTTAGTACGCCAAGCGCGGGAAAGAGTATGATAGGAAGTAAAGAGACGACGGCTAAAGACAAGCCCTCGTTTGTCCACAAAGTCACCAAAAGCGCTATAGTTCCTAAAAGAGAACTCTGCTGCATGTTAAATACTGCACTGGAAATTATGAACGTAAAAAGACCTACGAAGAGCGCCAGACCTATTTTTATTATATTTTCATTACGCTCTTTCATTGTAAAAAAAGCTCAATTTGAAAAAACAAAGGTCTCCTCTCTACGTCAACGTCCATGCATTTGTCGCGGAGTTCACAAAGAGAGTCATATTCCTTCTCATTTTTAGATATGCAACGAGAGAGTAGATCATCGAGTAAACAAGCGAACGCCCTCACTTCTATTTTTTCATATCCACTATTTGTTTCATCATAAAAACTAGCTGCGCCAAAGTCGCCTAAATAACAAGCGTTCTCGCCGTTTATCAAAATATTATGCGCGTATAAATCGCCATGCATTATATTTCTAGCGTGCAAGTGCGTAGCGACTGAAGATATTGATCTTGCCACTGACGCAATTGCGTCAACGCTAAACTCCTTGTCATACGTATCTCTTGTGCAAGTTTGAAAATTTGGGGGATTTCCAAGATTGGAATAGTTTTGAGAAATAAATTCTAAAATAAGTCCTAATTTCTCATCTTCTTCTATTTTTGCCAATACCTTGATAAGATTTGGATGTTCCCCTACTCTCATACAAGCGTTCATCTCGTCTTTTGCGTAACCGTCGCTTGTAATGGAACCTTTAAAAAGCTTTAACGCGACATGGCGTTGCAACCCTTTTGAATAAGCCTTGTATATCATACCCGACGCGCCCTCGCCCAACAGTTCGCAAACATCCAAATCGTCATGTCCCATTTTTTTAAAATCGACTTCTCCGCTTCTTGAGCATGGATTACCGGAAAACGCGAGCCACGACAACTTTGGAAGTTGCAACAACCAAGACGGAATCTCCTCTAAATTATTGGCCGATAAACGAATCAGCTCTAAATTTTTGCACTCCTTCATGGTCTCTGGCAGTTGAGTGAGTCTATTGCCGGCCACTGCGAATTTTTGCAATCTTGCTAATTTACCCATCGAAAAAGGCAACTTTGTCAGTTTATTATCCGTTAAAATGAGCCAACTAACGCTTAAAGGCAATATGTCTTCGTCAAAAGCGTCAATTTGATTGGCTTTAAACCCAAGCATGTAAAGATTTGAGCACTCTTTAAAAGCGGAAGGAAGTTTTGTGAAACTATTGTTGGAAAAAAACGCTATTTTTAACTTTTTCAACTTTCTTATCTCTTGGGGAATATCTGAAAGTTTATTTCCGCTAAGATCCAAAATTTCCAGACTCTCCGCCAAGTCTAAGATTTCCATCGGAAAAGAGCTTAAATTTTCAGAAAGTCTAAGCTCTTTAATACCTTTTAATTCGCCTGAACGCAGTTGTTTTAGAGTTTGCATGAGCACCTTTTTTTGTTAATGTTTTATTTTGAAAGTAAATCTCTCAAACTCTCTTTTGGACTTTTTCCCTCTAACATCTCATAAACTTCTTTAGCTATCGGGAGATATAAACTTTTTTTCAATGATATTTCATGCAGAGCGTAAGAGGTCCCAATTCCCTCCGCGACTTCTCCCAAATCATTCAAAATTTCTTCTTGCGATTGGCCTTTGGCGAGACCTAAACCAACGCGGAAATTTCTACTCATGCTAGACGAAGCCGTTAAAAACAGATCTCCCGCTCCGCCTAAACCCGTAAAAGTGTCTTCTCTTGCTCCATAAGACAAACCAAAACGTTGCATCTCAACCAAACCCCTAGATATCAAAGCGGCGGCGGCGTTGTTTCCAAGACCCAATCCCTCACATATTCCAGCGGCAATCGCGATAACGTTTTTATAAGCGCCCGCCACTTCCGCGCCGACGACGTCGGTTGACGTGTAAGATTTAATAAACGAGGGGAAAAGAGACGTAAATTCCAAACTAAGCTCTTGATTTGTAGAATTCACGACCAACGCGGTGGGTAGAGACTTCATCACTTCCACGGCAAAAGAGGGACCAGAAAGAAAAGCTATGTTTTCATTCGGTACATGCTTTGAATATATTTCATTTAAAAATCTTCCAGTTGACGCCTCTATTCCCTTTGACACCACCAATATTTTTTGTCCCTTAAAAACAAAATATTCATCTAACCAAGCTGAAATTTGTTGCGCGGGTATTGCAATTATTAAATATTCGCACTCAAGGATTTTTTCCAAAGAAACAAAGTTTTTAATGTTTCTGGGGGTTCTCGACGTTATTAAAACATCATTTTTTTCACTAAACGCAAAAGCTAAAGCAGAGCCCCATTTACCTGCTCCAATTACCCCAATTGACATATCGTTTACCTCCTATTAATTGTTCAAACTCTACAAGGTCGTTTTCATAACCAGCCACCACCAAAGTATCTCCATTTCGTAGAACTTTATGTTTGGATTTTACTGAATATATAAACTCTCTACTCAAATTTTCTGACATGACCGATATGACGATGATGCCTTTATAGCGACTCCAATCAATATCCGCAGGAAATTCTCCGTGAAAATATTCTTCATTTTCTATCACGATCTGAGCGATTTTAAGATCGCTTTTTTCATACAAAACGTTATGAAGAACCTTCGTCGCGATTGGTTTGGAGAGCATATTTGAAATAATGTCCGCGGTATTTTGCACAATTGGAATCACTTTATTCGCGCCTGCCATTTCAAGTTTATTTGAACTCTCCTTATTTTTTGCCAACGACACTATAACCAAATCTTGAAAACTCGCTCTTAACGATATAGTCAAAAATATATTTTGAGCGTCATCTTCCAACGTGCAAAAAGCGACATGATTTTTCGAAATCATCAACTGTTTGATTTCAGACCATTCGTCGCCTAAATCAAAACTCTCAATATTATACTTTGTGTTTTTAGTATCTTCCATTTCCAAAGAATAAATATGCACGTTATCGTATTCATGTATTACGTTATCAATAATTTCTGAAGCGTAATTATTAAAACCAAAGACAAACGCCGTCGTATTTTTCATTCATGACTCTTTTTATGAAGACTAGATTCAAACTCTTTTATAAATACTTTATTTCCTATTGCCAACAAATAATCGCCCTCTTCTAAAAACGTTTCATCTAAAGGATTAAAATAAAAACTTTTACTCTTGTTTTTGTATAAACCTAAAATAATCACTCTATATCTTTTATGCTCCAATTCCCCTATCATTGAATAATGCTGCAATATTCTTTCTGTAATTACAATTTCATCAATTGTAATATTAGACTCGTCACTTCTTAATTCATGGATTGCCTCAAACGCGACTGGCTGACCAACTAGCTCTTTTACTATCATACCCACTAATTCTTGAGGATAAATTATTTCATTGATGCCTGCGTACTCAAGCTTTTTACGATTTGATTCATTAACTAAAATTGACAATATGTTAATCTCTTTATTAATCGATCTAACCGTGAGCGCGGTGTATACGTTTTCTACGTCATTTTGCTTTAAACATAAAACCGACTCAACTTGCGAATTGATGTCGATATGCAACTTCGCATAACTTTCAACGCTACCTGGATCATAATTTATAGCCATAAAACCATCGCTTTTCGCCTGAATCACGTTAGCCATGTTTTCATCTAGAACGATAACGTTTTTATGTTTTTTGCTTAAAGAGTGAGCGACTTCTTTAGCAACTTCTTCATAACCACAGATAAGATGAAATTTCTTTATTTTAGATATGTCTTCAACGGTTTTCATTTCTCTAATTTCATCCAATTTTTCTGTAAAAGCGGATACGAATAAAGACGTAGTAAAGGCTAAAACCGATATGCCCGCGAAGATAACCAACATGGCTACGAATCTACCCTCATCCGTTATAGGAGTGATATCACCGTATCCAACCGTTGAGATAGTTACAATGGACCAATAAACAGCTTCGTATAATGTGTTAATTGGGGACTTTGGATTATTTGCCTCCATTACGTATATGAGTATGGATGAAACAAAAATAACGATCGATGAAAACATGGCCAACGTTATAAATTCAAACTTTTTAGTAGCTAAAACAGATGCAAGGGCTTGAAAACTTTTTGTGTAGCGAAATAACTTAAATACTCTAAATAATATAAAAACCCTCAGTAATCGAAGCTCATGAAAAAATGGTAGCACCGCCAGCAAATCAATAATGGCGCGAATGGAAAATACATAAGAGAGTTTGGAATTGATAATATTTCTCAAAGCTTTGGATAGATTAAAACTTCTTCCTAAATAAGAATCATGTTCATATCTTTTAATTACTGCTTGAGAAACACTGCCATGAACCCATAATCTAAGTAAATATTCAACAAAAAATATTATCGAGATTACGTAACTATTGAAATAGACAAGATGATAAGGTAAATCATGCTTCACTTCTCTAATTAAAATGGTAATGCTGATAAATATCAACAACATCATACTTAAGTCAAAATACTTCTTATATTTATTCTCGTCATTTTCTAGAATATTGTAAAAAAAACGCTTTTTCTTTTGATAAGCCTTTGCCGTTTGAATGGCATAAGCGCTATCAACAATAAAACGCTTAAAAAAATTCATTTAGCCCAGCTTAGCTTTTAACATTTCATTTATTACCTGTGGATTTGCGCTCCCTTTTGACGCTTTCATGACTTGTCCAACAAAAAATCCAAAAAGCTTCTCTTTACCAGCTCTGTATTGTTCAACTTTATCAAGATTTGCCTTCATAATGTCGTCACACATAGCTTCTAAAGCTCCTGTGTCCGTAACTTGTTTTAGCCCAAGTTTATCAATCGCAGTATCAACGTCAGTGTCGTTTTCCATCAAATAGTCAAGAACTTCTTTGGCGGCTTTGCCACTAATTGTCGTATCTTCTATGCGTTTTACCAAAAAACCCAATTTTTTAGCGTCTACTGGCGAGTTCATGATATTCATCTCGCCTTTTAAACGACCAAGAAGTTCAACCGTGAGCCATGTGGTCGCGTTTTTGCCACTGATTCCTTCATTCATCATAGTCTCAAAGAAGTGCGCCATTTCAACTAACGAGGTAATTACGCCCGCGTTATATTCGTTGAGTCCATAGTCTTTAACGAATCTAGCTTTCTTTTGATCTGGCAGTTCAGGAATTTTAGAATACTTTTCCAACATTTCGTCTGTAACGACCGCTTTGAGCAAGTCTGGCTCAGGAAAGTAACGATAATCAGCCGCTTCTTCTTTTCCTCGCATTGAACGAGTTTCCTGTTTTGTTTGGTCAAAAAGGCGTGTTTCTTGACAAATTTCTTTATCGTACAAACCATCTTCCCAAGCTTCGCTTTGGCGAGCGACTTCTAGCTCAATCGCTTTTTCTATAAACTTAAACGAGTTGATATTTTTAATTTCCACTCTTGTATAAAGTTTTTCATCGCCTTTTGGTCTTATGGAAACGTTTACGTCAACGCGAAATGAGCCCTCTTGCATGTTGGCGTCGCCAATATCTAAATAACGGATAATCGAGTGCAGCTTTTTGAGATAAAGAATCGCGTCTTCGGCGCTTCTCATGTCAGGTTCCGAAACTATCTCCAAAAGTGGCGTTCCTGCGCGATTTAAATCTACCTTGGATATATCGCCGTCATGGATGTTTTTTCCAGCGTCAGCTTCAATATGCGCGCGGTTTATACGAATAATTTTACTGGTTCCATCTTCAAAATCAATTTGAAGTTTTCCATGTTCAACAACGGGAGTGTATAACTGAGTAATTTGATACGCGCTAGGGCTATCTGGATAAAAGTAAGATTTTCTATCAAAATATGACGCCTTGTTTATCGTAGCGTCAATGGCGGCACCCAACATGATTGATTTATGAAGAACTTCTTTGTTTAATACTGGAAGCGCGCCGGGAAGAGCTAAACAAGTAGGACAAGTGTTCGTATTTTGCTTATGATTAAAGCTCGTAGGGCACGAGCAAAAAAGCTTCGTTTTTGTGTTTAATTGTACATGGACTTCAAGACCGATAACTACTTCAAACATAGATTTCCTTAATAATTAATAACTAATTGTCTATTTTATCTTATTTATACTTTTATATCTCATAAAATTCAAGCGTAATATCTAAAATTTTTTCCAAAAAGAGGCGCTAAAAAGTACAAAGACGGTATAAAATTCCAATCTTCCAATAATCATCGCTATGGACAAAACTATTTTGTCAAAGTCGTTAAAAAAATTAAAGTTGTCTTCTGGACCCACGAGAGAAAATCCGGGTCCTATATTGCCAACTATCGCTATTGCGCCAGATATGGAAGTCATGGCGTCCAATCCTTTGGAGTAAATGTATAAAGTGACAATTATAGTTGTCAGTACGTATAAAAAGAAAAAAACAAACGTTGAGGAGATGATAGTGTTTTTCAACTTTATCCCGTCGACAAAAACAGATATGAATGCGTTTGGATGAATGATTCTTTTGAGTTCCGATAAGATGGTTTTTACAATCACCACGTAGCGTATGACTTTCATGCCACCGGCGGTTGAACCCGCGTTTCCACCAATAAGCATGGCGACAAACACGACTCCAATCGCGGTATGGCTCCATGAGGCGTAATTTACAGTTGCGAACCCCGTCGTCGTCATAACGGAGGAGATTGTAAAAAAAGAGTGTTTTGCCGCATCGTAAAAAGTATCTCCGCTCACGTCGACATGAACGATTGTCAACATGGAACCCAAAAATAAAAATATAATTACAAACCATTTAAACTCTTCGCTCTTATATCCACTTGCGTCGTTATAATAAAAAAATTTTAAATGAGCCAAGAAATTAGTGGCTGCGAGCATCATGAATATAGTCGTAACCCAAATAACGCCATCATTGTTAAAATAAGCGATTGAATTATTTTTTGTAGAAAAGCCACCCGTGGAAATTGTGGAAAAAGCATGATTTATCGCATCAAACCAATTCATTCCAAAAAGCTTTAAAAGCGTCATGTCCACAATGGTTAAAATTACGTAAACGCCCCATAAACTCAATGCGGTATGCTTTATCTTGGGAGTGAGTTTTTCCATGGAAATACCCGTAGATTCGGCTTTAAACAAGCTAAGACTGCCAGTCGGATTGATAATCGACAGCAATCCAACGCCAAGAACGATGATTCCCATGCCACCAATCCAATGCGTCAAAGAGCGATGAAACAAAAGCATAAAGGGCAGCGACTCCAAATCCCCATAAACAGTCGCTCCCGTTGTAGTAAATCCGCTTATAGCCTCAAACACGGCTGATGAAAATGAAATGTCGGAATAGAGAGCCAAAGGAATGGCTCCGGCAATTCCCAATAAAATCCATAATAAATTTACAGTTAAAACGCTCTCTTTAATTTTTAAGTTTATTTGATGTTTAGCAAGTAACAACCATATAAGAAGATTTACGGATATGAACAGAGCGTCAAAGATAAGCAATTTCAAGTATCGTTCATCATATATAAAACCAACAAATACGTCCAACAGAAAAAAGATTCCTAAAACAGTTCCAACAATACTCAAAATTTTAAAAATATTTTTAAAGTCCATACATCCAAACTTTTGCTTTTGGCGCCAATTCAGTAACGCTAAAAGAGATGATGGTGTCTTTTTCCAAAATAACAATCTTTTCATTTAAGGCTATCAATTTTTCATCCCTAATAATATATAAGCTCATGTTATCAAGAAGATGAAACGGTTTTGCGAACTTTTCTATATATTTCGAGCCTTCAAAAATCTTATGCATATATATAGTGGCTTTGCCACCGCAATATATTCTCTCTGTAATAACCCCATGAGAATTTATATTTTCTAAAATAGCGTTATAGGCGCTCATTTTAGGTCCTCTCACGACTATAATGCCGAGTGAATGCATCAGGTTGTAATACTCAATCTCGTTGTTTATGGCAACGACTTTATTTGCCCCATGCTCTTTGAGTTCCATCGATTTCACAATGTTATATTCATCATTCGCCGTAGCGACTATAATCATATCGGCGTGGGAGAGTCCCTCCTCTTCATATAAAGTTTTTGAAGAATATATCGAATTGATTATAGTGGCCACCCCTCCGAGTTTTTCTTCCGCAAGTTCACACAATTTTATGTCTTTTTCTATGATTTTGACTTCTATGTCGTTTTCTATAAGAATAGTCGCAATTGCAATTCCCAAGGCTGAAGCTCCGTACACAACGCATCTCTGAATTTTTGTAGGAGTGTCCGTATCCAATATGGATAAAATTTTTCTTACGTCTTCATCGGTTCCAAATAAATAGACAAGGTCATTAGGATAAATTGTCTCATTTTTTTTTGGAATATAAAAAAATTTTCCTCTTTCAACTCCAACTATGGCAACGTTTTCATAGTTTGGAGTAAAGGGTTTAACGTTGTTTGAAACACGAACGGAGATAAGTTTAAAGTCCGTATATTTAAATGATTTTACATTGTTTGATTTTGGATATTGTATCAAAGTGCCTATTGTCTGCGAAGTAATTCTAAGAGGGAAAATTGTTTTATCAATCCCTATCTTTTCTTTTATAGACGTTTTCGCAAAGAATTTATTTTTTAATCGAATAAATTTTCTTTTTATTTTAATGGTGTCATTTGCGATAATGATCGATATTATGTTCGCTTCATCCGTATCTGTAACGGCTATAAACAAATCTATGTTTTTATCTATGATTTTTTTATATGTGGAGGGGTCTTCTATATCGCCTCGTATGGTTAAAATATCCAAACTTTCTTGCAATCTTTCGAGTGCTTCTACGTTTCTGTCAATTACAATAACGTTATGTCCGACGCTAAGAGTTCTAGCAAGATTGAAACCTACTGTTCCAGCTCCAGCTATTAAGATGTCCATTTTGCGTCTATTTGTTCCAAAAGTTTTGTTTGTTTTTTAGCTTCGTCCAATCGTTTTCTATTTATAGAAAACGCGTCTAAGCCCAAAACAAAAAATAGTGAAACGATAATAAAAATGATAGTGAGAAAAATAGAGAAGCCAACGCCAAGGAAGAGAAACGTTTTAAAAATAATCAAAGAGCCAAAGAACATAACAGCCCATGACGCGCCTAGCAAAAAGCTTATTATTCTATCGAATATATCTTTTTGCATAGTTTAAGAAGCCTAGTGTTCTTCAATAGCGACGGCACCACCGAGGTAAACGTAAGTTAGCATCATGAAAATGAACGCTTGTAAAAACGCCATAAAAGTTAAAAGCGCAAATGGAATCATTGGTAAAACCCAAGGAGCAAGCATTAAAATTACCATTAAGAACATATCGTCACCTTTAACGTTTCCGAAAAGACGAAAGCTTAAAGAGACTAATCGAGAAAAGTGAGAGACTATTTCAATTGGAAACATTAACCAATATAACCACCAAACTGGACCTAAAAAATGTTTAAAGTATTTAAAAAGACCTTGACGGCGGATACCTTCAAAGTTGTAATAAACAAAAACAACAAGAGCTAGAGTTAGAGGCATTTCCAAAAATCCCGTCGGAGCTTCAAAACCTGGAACGACGCCAATTAAGTTGGCGATACCAACAAAAAGACCGATAGTGGCTACCAAAGGAAGATAACGACGAGCGGCTTCGGCGCCCATAACGTCCGTTCCCATCTTCAAAACACCGCCAATATAAGCTTCCATAAGGTTTTGAGTGCCTTTTGGAACTAATTGCAAGTTTGACATAGCGGATTTAACTAACGCTAAAGCAACGCTCGCGGATAATAGCATGTGCACTACGAAAATAAAAGTCTTATCATGAGTAATAAGTCCGAAAAATGTAAATAATTCTGGCATAGAATAACTCCCTTTCTAAAATAAATTACGGAATTATATTCAAAGTTGCATTAAATTATAATAAATCTAAGCAACTTATCTTGCGAATTCTACGGCTCTACTCTCTCTGATAACATTGACTTTAATGTCACCAGGGTACTGAACTCTCTCTTCTATCTCTTTTGCGATTTCTCTCGCTAATAAAACAGATTCGTCGTCATTAATTAGCGTAGCGTTTACTATGACTCTTACTTCACGACCCGCGTTTATCGCGTAAGCTTGTCTAACTCCCGTATGAGAAGAAGCTATGTCTTCTATCTCCGTCACGCGTTTTAAGAAACTTTCCAAGACCTCCCGTCTAGCGCCGGGACGAGCGGCCGAAAGCGCGTCTGCCGCGCAAACCGCGCCACACTCCACGCTATTAATCTCTTGTTGTCCATGATGAGCGTATATCGCGTTAATAACGACGCTACTTTCATTGTAACGGTTACAGATTTCCGCTCCTAAATCAACATGGTTGCCATCATGATCATGAGTGAGAGCTTTGCCTATGTCATGCAAGAGACCGGCCCTCTTGGCAAGTATTGGATCACCACCCATTTCAGAGGCCATAATGCCGGCTAAATGAGCGACCTCCAATGTATGAGCTAGAGCGTTTTGCCCATAACTAGCTCTATATCTTAGGCGGCCAATAAGTTTCATAAGTTCTGGATGCATGACTCCTATGTTCATATCCGCGATAAGTTCTTCACCCTCCGCCAATATTCCAGCTTCAAATTCATCTGAAACTTTTTTGTATATTTCTTCTATTCGAGCGGGTTGAATTCTTCCATCTTCTATAAGCAGTTGCAACGTTTTAGTGGCGATGGATCGTCGATAAAGATTAAAACTACTCACTAAAATGGCGTTTGGAGTATCGTCTATGACTATGTCTACTCCTAAAAGAGTTTCTAGGGCTTTTATGTTGCGGCCCTCTTTGCCAATTATGCGACCTTTTAATTCGTCATTTTCTAAATGAACCAGATTTGTCAATCTCTCAGACGCGAATTCTCCAGCAAAACGGCTTGTAGCTTGAGCCAAAATAAAGTTTGCTTTTTTCTCGCCCTCTTCTTTTGCTTCATTTTCATAGCGTCTCACTATATGCGATATTTCCGCGCGAGACTTCTCTTCAACATTTTGAAGTAAAAGAGTTTTCGCTTCTTCGGTAGTCATTCCAGCGCTATGCTCAATAGAGTGCATGGCTTCATCTAATTTTTGTTCATATCGTTCTTTTAGCGTATTTAAAGATTTTTCATTTCTCTCAAAATTAAGCTTTGCCGATTTTATAACGCTATTGTCAGATTGAATTTTTTTCTCCTCAATCTCTCTATATCGCTTAAAACTCTCTTCATCTCTGATTAAGTTGTCTTCTCTTTGATGTAAATCGGCTTTCGCTCTCTCTTTGGCGCTTTCATATTGGTTTTTCGCTTGAAGTTCTATCTCTTTAGATTTAATGTGGGCGCGTTCCAATAGAGTTTGAGCTTCATTTTCAATAGCTTTCGCTTTGGCTTTTGCTTGTTGAACGTATACTTCAAAATTTGCGGCAGTGATTTTTTTCGAAATGAAGAACCCTACGACACCACTAAACGTGGCTATAGAGCCACCTAGTAGCAGTTCATTTAACATCATTTATTTCCTTTTTATAACTCTTTTACTCTTAGTAAGCTTTAAAGTTGGCGTTAATAGTAAATCACAAGTGATGTCATAATCATCACATAACAACTCTTTCGTGTAACAAAATTCTTCTTGTAAAAAAATAGTGTAAGGTCTCTTTTTTAATTTTTCAAAGAAACGATCATACATTCCTCTTCCAAAACCTATTCTTTGTAAGTTACCATCAACGCCAACAACGGGCACTATCGCTATATCAACTTTATTAATATTTCTATGTGTATTTCCAGCTTCTAAAATACCAAATTTTTTTTTCTTAAGTGGTAATCTAAATGGTACCATTTTAAAACTTTCACCTTCCATAAACGGAATATATACATCGCAAACCTGTCTCATTTTAAAGAGAGTTTTTTTTATATTTGGTTCCATTGGCAGTGGGTAATAAAATAAAATTTTAGAATTTTTTATATTTTTCAACTCCAAGATAAGTTGCTTATTTAACAAATAATTCTTATATAATTTATTATGATTGGAACTGTTTTTAAGTCTTTCTAAACATTTTTTTCTAAATGCCGTCTTTGTAAGAGTCATATTAAATCTTTGTGGCTATAATTTCACACATTTTACATTAAAACACATTTAAAGGTACCTAAACGTCATGCTAAAAAACACAATTTTATCAAGCTTATTAGTATTTTCACTATTTTTGCAAGCTTGCTCAAAAGAAAAAAAAGAATCAAACAACGAAAGTTTAACCGCTAGCAACATTGCAAAAGCGAATAGCGTTATGAGTAAAAATGAATACGTCCTCACCGGTCTTGATGGCAAACTTTACACCGTAACGAAAGAGCTGAACGGCTATAGCGTGGCTGGGACAAAAGGAAAAGTCGTAATTTTTGACATATTTGCGACTTGGTGCCCACCTTGTAGAGCGACCGCGCCACACTTAAACTCTTTGCAAAAAAAATATAAAGACGACTTGCTCGTCATAGGCGTCACGATAGAAAGCGATCTTCCAAATGATAAACTCAAAGAGTTTAGAAATCAATACGAAGCTCAATACGCGCTCGTAAATTCTGATCAAAACCGTAGATTGGTTAATTCAATCACTTCAAGCTTAAACCTTGGTGAACAGTACCCAATCCCAATCATGGTTTTGTACAAAGATGGCGAAATCATTAAACATTACCTTGGACTCGTTGAAGAAGAATTTGTTGAGAGCGACATAAAGCTAGCGTTAGGAAAATAGATGACAGATTGGTTTAAAGAGTCACTCAGCAAAACAGTTGAAGCGATTAAAACGGTTGCTCCAAAAAAGAAAATATACTTTACGAAAGATGAACTAGAAGCGATACTTCTTGAAGCCGACGTTGAATACGCTTTAGTGGAAATAATTTTAGAACAAACTTATCAAGAGAAAATCGACCGTGAGATCCTTCGTTCAAAACTTTTGGCGACGCTCGCTTGGACAAAGTATAAAGAGCCTGAGTATACGGCTCCTTTTGTAGAGCTTATCGTAGGCGTGAATGGCGCTGGAAAAACAACAACGATTTCAAAGTTGGCTCAGAGATATAAGAGCGAAGGGAAAAAAGTAATACTTGGGGCTGGGGACACTTTTAGAGCCGCCGCGATTGAACAACTCACATTATGGTCAAAAAGACTTGAAATCCCAATCATCGCGTCTAAACAAGGTCATGATTCGTCAGCTGTGGCGTATGACACCATAGACTCCGCCAAGTCAAAAGGATTTGACAACGTTATCATAGACACCGCGGGACGTCTACACACTCAAACAAACCTTGCAAATGAGCTTAAAAAGATAAAACTAATCTGTAACAAATCTCATAATGGCGCTCCACATAGAACAATCCTCATAATTGATGGCACGCAAGGAAACTCGGCTATCGTTCAAGCGAAAGCTTTTAAAGAGATGATAGGAATAGACGGAGTAATCATAACAAAGTTGGATGGAACGCCTAAAGGCGGTAGCGTGTTTAGCATCGCCTACGCATTAGAAATACCTATTCTTTACATTGGAATAGGAGAGCAACCTGAGGATTTAATTCCATTTAACAAATATGAATTTGTCGATGGCTTGCTTGATTCTCTATTTTTGGACCAAGAAGAAGCGATGATTTCAAAGGCTCAAACCGCTAAACCAGAAGTGATTGCAGTTGAGGAAAAAATAAAACAAGTGATTACGACTCATGACGAAGAGGCTTTAAGAAAATTTTTAAAAGATGAAAGACTTCTCGTGGTTAAAAAAATCTCTAGCAATAAAATATTAGTGAATTACGCTAATACTCCCGTAGATACGCACATAGAATATAAAAACAATAAATGGTCATACTCTAATTAATGTTTGTGAATCTGTATCCGACTGAATATATGCTTTCTAAGAAATAATCTGGCAATTTTTTTCTTAGTTTAGATACCAATTTTCTAATATTTGAAGCGTCCACGCTTTCATTAATGGATTTGTAATAATTAACGATTTCTTCATTTGAATATATTTTGCCAACTTCCGTAGAAAGAAAATTCATAAATAATATCTCATATTTCGTTAAATATACATTTTTACCATTATCATGCAAAGACATGTTTTTTCTATCATAAACGCAAGCGCCTCCACATTTAACCAAGTCTTGAGGATCTGGAAGTTTACTCTTGTTTCCTTGAACGATTGACTTAGAAGATACTAACAAAACTCTTAACAGTTCTTCAAAATTTATAGGCTTTTTAATAAACTGTTCTATTCCTAAATTAATTAAAGGTAGCAAATATCCAGATTCGTCATGCGCCGATATAACTATTATTTTTTGAAGTGGATTTATTTTATATATCTGCCTAGTAAGTTCAACTCCATCCATTATTGGCATTCTTATGTCTGTTAACACTATATGAAAAGATTGCGCCGCGTTAATTTTCTCTTTGTATAGAGTCAACGCCTCTACCCCATTTTTGACGCAATCAACATGGCCAAAAAAATTTTTTAATATGTCGCCAATATTTTCTCTTAAGTCGTCATAATCTTCTACCAAAAGTATCGATAAGTTTTTCGCATATATAAGCAGCTCTTGAGAGTTTTTCATTTTTTCACTTTATTTTCTGATCTTATAGGCAAGTATATCTAAGTATTAGTTATTTATTCAATAAATATTGATACAATTTCTAAAATTAATATCCAAAAAGAGAAAAAATGATTGTTATTGTAAATGGTGAAATAAAAGAATTTGATGATAATATAACATTATTCGTTTTATTAGAAAAATTGTCTTTGGTTGGAAAAGTTATGGCTGCGGCGGTAAATATGGAAATTGTCAAGCAAGACAACTGGGAAAATCATATTTTGAATAATCAAGACAAAGTTGAATTACTTGATTTTGTTGGTGGTGGTTGATTAAAAAGTTTCTATCGCTACAACCGCTATGGCGTACTCTCCATCATGAGTAATTGACGCGCTTACGCTCTTTACGTTGAATTTCTCAATAATTTTTGAAGACAATTCGATGATCGGAGCCCCTTTTTTAGTTTTTGAAATTTTTATGTCGTAAAAGCCGCACTCAGTTCCGATTCCAACGCCTAGAGCCTTAGAACATGCCTCTTTTACCGCCCAAAAACCCGCTGCGGTTTTATGATTTTTAACAAGATCCATCTCTTCGCCAACGAGAAATTTTTGAAGACCCTTATCTCCAAATCGCTCCATCAAACGATGCATGCGAGACGTTTTAATTAAATCTATCCCTATCATTTATCGTATGACAAATTTTGAATCTCTTAGTAACATAAACTTGTTCCTTTTCTCTATATTTTCAAATATTATAGCTAAAATAGCCATTATTTTTGTAGTTTCGCTTTTAGCGTCACTAACTTTTTTTTCTAAGTTTATTTGGATAAAAATTAGTATTAAGTCGTTTTTGGTAAAATGTTACCATATTTTTACGGAGCGCTAAAACTTGCCTTTAAACCTACAAACGCATACAGAACATTTCACTAACCCACTCTATTTGGAAAGTGGTCGTATTTTAGAACCTTACGACATTACTTATGAAACTTATGGGTACTTAAATGATGACAAAAGCAACGTGATTGTAGTCACTCACGCTTTGACTGGTTCACATCATGCGGCTGGAATCTATGAAGGTGAAAATAAAGCTGGTTGGTGGGATGGAATCATCGGTCCCAATAAAGCGATAGACACTAACAAATATTTTGTAATTTGCACAAACGTCATAGGTAGCTGTTTTGGTTCAACAGGTCCCATGAGCTCTCACCACGCTCATGATCAGCCCTATCGTTACAAATTTCCCGTCGTCAGCATAAAAGACATGGTAAAAGCGCAACGCATTTTGTTTGACAGACTTGACATACATAGAGTGGAAGCTATCATTGGCGGTTCCATGGGCGGCATGCAAGCGCTTCAATTCGCCGTTCACTATCCAAACTTTGCGAACAAAATCATATCATTAGCGGCCACGCACGCCACGCAAGCTTGGGCCATCGCTTTTAACAAAGTGGCGCAAGAGGCGATACTCAAAGACCCAGATTTTAAACAAGGTTATTATGACCCTGAAATTCTCAAAGAGCAGGGATTGACGGGTATGGCGATTGGTCGCATGGCTGGGCATATAAGCTTTTTGTCCCATGAGTCTATGAGAGAGAAGTTTGGTCGAGAGTACAAGCTTACAGATGGACTTTACGAACTTTTTGGAAAATTTCAAGTTGAATCTTACTTAGAGTATAATGGATACAATTTTTCGAAATGGTTTGACCCTTTGACATATCTTTACATAACGAAAGCCATCAACATTTATGACTTGAGTCGTGGATTTGATTCGCTCCATGAAGCGCTTAAAAAAATAACCGCGGAGTTGCATCTTATAAGTTTTAAAAACGACGTGTTGTTTAAAAACTTTGAGATGAAAGAGATTTCCGACGTTCTTGTTGAAATTGGAAACAAAAATCATACGTACATGGACGTTGACAGCGATTATGGGCATGACGCGTTTCTCGTAGAACTTGATAAATTTGAATATTACATAAAGGAAGCATTAAATGGCTAAAGACAACTTTGAAGAGAAACTAGAGAGCGCTAAAGTAATTTTAGAAACGCTAATGAAGCCAGAAATCACCCTTGCAGACAGCGTAAAAGCTTATGAAAAAGGAATGAAAGAGCTAAGCGCGGCGCAAAAAATGCTAGAAGAGGCCACCATTAAAATACAAGAGATTAAGAACTCATAGATGAGAGCCGCTGTTCTTCAACTCAACTCACAAGGCATGAGTTCGACAAAACTATACAACTACATACGAGTGGCTCACAAAAAGAACGTAAAAATTCTACTTATCGGAGAGTACGTTCTCAACCCTTTTTTCAACGAACTCAAAACCATGTCCATCAGCATGATTGAGGAACAAGCCAATCATCAGATAAAAATTTTAAAAGAGTTGTCGTCGACATACGACATGACGATAGTCGCGCCCCTCATAATAGTCGACAAAAAAGAAGTTTACAAAACAACCGCGAAATTCGCGCCCTCTTCCACTTCTTACTACAACCAACAAATTCTCATAAACTACGCTCATTGGAACGAAGAAAAGTTTTTCGCGAATGAGATGAGCGCTCTGCAAACGCCCATGATTTTTAAGATCAACGGTTTCAAGTTTGCCATCATGAACGGTTTTGAGCTCCATTTTGACGAACTCTTCGCGACCTTGTCTAAAAAAAACATAGACTGCGTTTTGGTGCCAAGCGTTTCGACCTTCGAATCATTCGACAGATGGAAAGCGCTCATAAGCACGCGGGCGTTTACGCACAACTGCTACGTTTTAAGAGCCAACAGAATTGGCGAATATCAAGACAAAGATTTCAACTGGAAATTTTACGGCGACTCCGTCTTAGCCTCGCCAGACGGTGAAATACTTGAGCATTTGGGAAATACGGAAGAACTCATGATAGTGGACATGAGCCATGCGGAAGTAATTCACGCCCGTCGCGCTTGGGGTTTTAAAGAGGCTATCAACAAAAGATACAAGGAATAAAAATGTTAAAATATTTTCATCGTCAAGTGCAGTTATGGGGTGAGGAGACGCAAACTCTTCTTCAAAACAAAAGAATCGCCATAGTTGGCGCCGGCGGGCTTGGTTCCTCTTTGGCGTTCGCTCTCGGAGCTAGTGGGATTGGCGAAATTCACATAATTGATTTTGATGAAGTGAGTCTTCACAACATCCATCGTCAGATCGCTTTTAAGATGGGTGACGAAGGCAAAAACAAAGCTCTTGTAAACGCGGAACTTATTATGCAAAGATGCCCATTTACAAAGGCTATAGCTTATGAGTGTAACTTCCAAGAGTGGACTCAGAAGAACGTTGAAGTCGACCTAATCATAGACGCGACGGACAATCTTGCAACTCGTGGAGACATCAACGCCTACGCAAAAAGCGTCGCCACTCCTTGGGTATATGGAAGCGTTGAGGCTTTTCATGGTCAGGTATGTTTTATAGACGAGTCATCATTCACTGACGCTTTTAAAATCATCAAAAAGACGCCAGCGGGAATCGCCGCGCCAATCGTCATGCATATCGCTTCGCTTCAAGCAAATCTGGCGCTTAGGCATTTGGCTGGTTTAAGCGTTAAAAAAGACACTCTTTACTACCTCTTTTTTAACTCGGAGGGAGAGTTGATCACCCAAAAATTTGGTTTGCCTAAATCTTAAAGTCGTCATGAGCTTAGAGTTTAGATATATATTGCGCTAAAGCTCTAATCTCATCATCATTAAATTTTGAGATTTGAGCCTTCATGACTCCTTTCATAGAACCGCCATAACTGCCGTCTTTGTAGCCATTCAACGCCAAAAGCGTAGTTTCAACGTTTTTAAAAGCTCTTCTTTTACCGATGACGACTTAGAACCATCGCTACTGTCCAGTTTCACAATGTTTTGCCAGAAAATTGTTTAACTGGCTTGCAAACTGATGAGCGTCTTTTGCGCAAAAAGGCTTAGGCCCTCTTGTCATCTCACCACTCTCTCTTATCTTGTCCATGAGATTTCTCATGGCGAGGTACTGCTTGATGTTGTCGACGCTATAAAGTTCTCCCCTATGATCTATGGCATGCGAGTTTTTGCTTATCACTCTATCCGCGAGCGGGATGTCCGCCGTTATGACCAAATCACCCTCTTGCGCCATCTCTACTATCTTGTGATCGGCCTCGTCCGCTCCAGCGTCCACTATAAGATAGGTGACGTGAGTCGACTTTCCAATGCTTACTTTTTTGTTCGCAATTACGTAAGTTTTGATTTTTAAGCGCTCTATTGAGCGAAGCAGTATTGGTTTTAGAAGATTGGGAAACGCGTCGCCGTCTACAAATATTTTAAGCATTGATCAACTCCAGTTTTTTGCTTCTCTTTAGCTTCTTTATCTCTATCTCGCGTTTTGCAGCGCTGCTTCTATCTTTGGACGACTCTGAGTATACAAGCTTGACTGGTCTTCGAACCTTCGTGTATTTTGCGCCTTTGTTCGAGTTGTTGTGTTCATCCAATCTGCGTTGAACGTCAGTGGATATTCCAGTATACAACGTATCGTCGTTACATTGCAATATATAGATAAAATAGGACATGTTCACTCCACGATTATAAAGAAATTGTACTATAATATTACCACAAAAAAGATTTTGCAACATTAGGATTTTACGATGGAAGAGTGCCGCGTTCTCATAGTTGAAGATGACGAAATTACGTCGCTAAATCTTGAACTCTCACTAAAAAAAAATGGCTATGACATTATATATCTTTGCGACAACATTACTCAAGCTAAAAATCATGTCTCTATTTATCGTCCAGACATTGTAATAATAGACATTTCGCTACAAGAGAAGAATGATGGAATCGAACTTGCCGCTTTTATAAGAAACGAGCACTCCCTTCCATTTATATTTCTTACGTCATATAGTGATGAGGACATAATATCTCAGGCAAAATTAACAGAGCCTTATGGCTATATTCTCAAACCTTTTGACCCACCTTCGCTTCATGCGACTATACAGATGGCTCTTTTTAAATATAAACTTGAAGAGGAGAGGAAAGAAGACCTTAAATCACTTAAAATTGATAAGTTAAATTTAGAAAAACTTCTGTTTTCCAAAGCCTCATCAAATAAACCCATCGTAAAATTTGGTTTCAAGTACCATATTGACATTAGTATATGCGAGTCTTTTTACAATGGAAAAAAATTAGGGCTTACTAAAAAAGAGAACTCTTTTTTAAGACTTCTCGTCGCTCAACTTGGCCTTGTGGTTAGCTTTGAGCAAGTCATAGACTATATTTGGGAAGAAAAAGGCGCTACTCAAAACAGCGTGAGAACGTTAGTTTGGCGACTAAGAAGTAAACTAGAAAATGACATTATAAAAAACGCTTCTGGAATTGGTTACTACATAGAAGAGTGATAGATTTAGTCTATTCTAATCTCTTCTAAAATTTTCTGAATCTTTACAAACGCGGATTCATAATCAAAATCGCTCTTTTCCTCCGAAGCCATCTTTTCCATTTGAGTTGAAATATTTTGCAAAGACTCCATTCTAAAGTTCGCGCTTGAGCCTTTTATGGAATGAGAAGATAATGCGATGCTTCTATAATCCCTAGTCGCTATTGAATGTTTCAACTTAGGAATAAGCTTTCGCGACTTGGTAATAAACAAACGAAGAAGCATAATTAACTCTTCATGAGTAAGCATCAACTCTTTATGCAACCGTTGCGCGTCTAAGCCAACTATTGTGCGAGGAGTATCATCCACTTTTTTGTTTTCTGCGATGACTGTTTCTCGTTTTAAATAAATTCCAAACAAATGTTCAAGATCTTTTATGACGATGGGCTTTCCCAAAAACGCGTCAAAACCTTTACTGAAGACTATCGCTCTTTCACCCTTTGCCACGTTCGCGGTCAAGGCGGATATGGGTGTGTGCTTTAAACCTTTCTTCTGTTCATGCTTCAAAATCATTTCAACGGATTTATAACCATCCATGACAGGCATCTGTTCATCCATAAATACCAAGTCGTAACTATTCTTTTTAAACAAATTGTACGCCTCTTCTCCATTATTCGCCAAATCGAAGCTAAGCCCATATTTTGAAAACAAAATTTTTATCAATTCTTGATTTGCTCTATCATCCTCCGCCACCAAAACATGACCTGCAAATTTTTTTGATATATGAGAGTATACGCTAGATAAATTTTTTGGAAACAATAATTCTAACAACACTCTGTTGATTTTTGAGTAATACAGAGGAAAGCACATGCTCGCTATGTGCTTTTGCTCTTCATAATCGTCACTCGACATGCTCATTAGCGCTATGTACTTTTTGTCGGAATTAATAACGGCGTTTTTAAATTCAGAATCACTCTCTTCATTAACGAAAAGAGTTATATCCGCGTCAGAATTTATATTATCAACCATTTCAATATTAAAACCAAAAGAATCCGCATATTTAAGAAACGCTTCATGAGTGAATTTAACTCTTTTATTTTTAGCGTACAATGCAAACTTTAGATCTTTTAATCCTTCTATGTTTTCAAAATATTTACTTTCATGGATATAGATTTCCACTGGTATTTCCATCCAAAACATACTGCCAACTCCCAGCGTTGAGACTACGTCGACATAACCATTCATATGATCCGCTAATTGAGAGCAGATGGACAATCCAAGTCCCGTTCCCTCATAATCCTTATGTTCGCTATATCTAGTTTGCGTAAAAGCCGTAAAAATGTTTTTTAAATCTTCGGGGCTAATTCCTATGCCGTTATCTTCAACGCTAATTCTTAATTTTTTATCTTCACAACTCATGTTTACGGAAATAATGCCGTTTAGTTCTGTAAATTTAATGGCGTTACTTAAAAAATTAGATAGAATTTGTTTTATTCTTAATGAATCCGCATATAGCTCTTTAGAAATTTTTGGATCCAAATAAGCTAAGATCGTGATGTTTTTTTCACTTGCGCTCGCGACGAACAACTCCAATATTTTGCTTATTTCGTCATGAATGTAGAACGTGCTTGGAATGATCACAAACTCGCCACTCCGAAGTTTTGAAAAATCCAAAATGTCGTCTATTATGCTCAAAAGATTTTTTCCACTGTTATGGATAATATCGAGATAACTTTTATGTTTGCTTGAAATATCTTCTTCCATAAGTATGTTGACAAAGCCAAGCATGGCGTTTAGCGGCGTTCGTATTTCATGTGAAGTGTTATACAAGAAGTGATCCTTCGCTTCTACCGCCACTAGAGCCTCTTGTCTCGCGTCTATAAGTTTTTGAAAAGTATTGTCGGTGTAAAATTTTAAAATTCCTCTAAAATTTTGATCAAAAACATGGGAAAGCTCGTTAAAAGATTCTCTAGCGCTCAGTCCGGTGTCATATGAAAAATCAAGCATTGAACGACGAAATCGACTACAGATTTCAAATAATTCATCTGCGCTTATTTCTCTATGTTTTAAATAAGCGAGCAAATTTTCCATAATCGGACAAGAACCGGTCTCCCTTTCATTGGATATTACGTCCATAAAATAGTCAAAAACTCCATTGGCGTATTTATCTAAAAAATATATTTCATCTATGTTGTGTAGTTCAAGTATAACTTTAACGGAGTCGCAAGAGACCCATCTTCGCAAAATCATATCTTTTGACTCTATAAAAGTCACTTTAATGGATATTAAAGCGCTGGTGTTGTTGTTCATATGAAATAAGCCACCAGCATTATTGCTGTTAATTTCACCAAAGAAATTACCGTAGTTCCGACTATGTTTCCAAGTTGGCAACTAGAACATGAAGTATACAGTTTGCCTTCATATTGGGCGTAAAAGAAATACACGACGTTTAACGCGAGTATGACCAAAGACGAGTATAGTTGATAATTCCAAATGGAGGAGAGCGTTTCCTCTGCGTCTATAAACAGTGAAACGATGATGGAAAGAAACAAAAGAATCATCGAGACGTTTATAAACTTTAAAATATAATCTCTTTTAAAAGTTGTAGGACAATAATCGCCAACGCCCACGTCCGAGCCAAATTCCAGCTTGGATTCAAACTTTTCTCTCTCCTCTTTTGACATCTTTTGTAAAAATGTCGCGCCAAAAGTATAGTCGAGTTTTCTCTGCAACGTTCTAGCCAATTCACCACTAAATTTCATTGAAGCGTCGTTTGAGTCTCTATCTTGATAGACGATGCTAATATTTTCAAATCTCACGATTTCAGCGCTAAATCCTGGAAAGTAGGACGTGCTCTCGACGCCTGGCGATTTTCCGCTATGAGAGATAAGTCTGGGGTTTATCATCTCCACAAAAGAGCCCTCTTCATTTTTAAACACGACGACGTTATAGTAACTACCTATTTGAAAGGCGCTAAGAGCTACAAAATTGTTTTCGTTGATACTATCTTTGAGATCATCTATCAAAGAAAACAACTCGTCATTGAAAAATCTTACGTCTGTCGCGAATTTAACGCTGAGTGGCGTCGGGTATTGTATTATTTCTCTCGTCATTATGAAGACCTTATGAATTATATGGGGAAGGATAAAGAGGCGCGAACTTTGGAAAAATCCAAAGTTCACCGTGTTAGTGACTTTTTTGAACCACTATTATCATTTTAACGTTCAGTATGGCAAATCTTATCAGTTGCCACGCAACGCAAGTTCTCATCGCTTTCGCAAACTTACCTGGAATCATTGTCTGAGTGAATTGACTCTTTTGGAAATTTAATTCTTCTTGTTTCATAATATATTCTCCTATTTTTTAGTTATTCTGGGATTAAAGTCCAGCCTGGGTTAAGTTTAGCTTTGTAGATAAACAAGTAATGCAACACATGTTTAATCCAGTGACCTGCAAGACCAATTTCACCAAAAGTATAATCCGTGTCACGACCGGTACCTGGGTACTTTTCATAATCAGGAACAACTGGAAAAACTGTCATGGCGGCGGCGGTACCGTTAAAGAAACCTTTACCAGCGGACGCGACGCAAGCTGCGCCCATTTCAGCCATAGAAGCTTCATGTAAATGAGCGTTTTCACCTTTTAGTATTAAATCACAAACAGAGTGGGCGACCGCTTTACCGATAATACCTGATGGCATACCCGTTCTTGGAGGCGTTGGATTGATTGGAGTTCCGTTTGGAGAGCTCATAGGCTTGGAGATAAGGTGTGGCGGAGCGAACGCGATACCAGCGGCGAACATATTTTTGTATGTAGGATTTTGATAAGTTCTTGGCCAGTCGCTAGCTTTCCAATCCGCGTAAGCTTTTGGAGAGTAATCAGCGTCAACTTTCATGAAGCCATTTGGAGCGAATACGGTGGCGGTGATATCTTCACCGGCTTTGTCGTAAGCTTTTAGACCAACGCCCGCAAATGGAGGGATAAGCATAGCAAAATCAAACTCTTCTTCACCCATAGTTCCATCAAGAAGCTCATA
>ERZ889078.463-NODE-463-length-36725-cov-18.309136_pt1 | contig 36725 bp, 30 predicted proteins | sample MGYA00521266_ERZ889078 | MGnify/ENA primary metagenome ERZ889078 (study PRJEB32303, sample SAMEA104408618) | aquatic metagenome | biome: Brackish water; feature: Pelagic; material: water | place: Baltic Sea | collected 2014-06-16T06:34:00 | depth 76,534 m ...
GTGCAATCACTTTACCAGAAGGTACAGAGATGGTTATGCCAGGTGATAATGTAAGCATTACTGCTGAGCTAATTTACCCAATTGCAATGGAGAAAGGTACTAATTTCGCTATCCGTGAGGGTGGTAGAACTGTTGGTGCTGGTGTTGTAGCTGAGATTCTTAAATAAGTCGCTTTTGCGATTTATTTAATCCTTTAAAAGGTTATAAAAAATGAGAGAAGCGATTCACCTAGGTTGTGAGAAATGTACTAGACGTAATTATCACACAACAAAAAATAAAAAAATCCATACTGAAAAGTTTTCAGTAAGAAAGTATTGTAAATTTTGTCGTGAACATACAGTTCATAAAGAGATGAAACTGTAATATTTGGCATTAATGCCAACACCACTATCGCTTAGGCGGTAAATGTGGTGATTGTATATTTGTAGGCGCATAGCTCCAATGGTAGAGCACCGGATTCCAAATCCGGGTGTTGCGGGTTCGAGTCCCCCTGTGCCTGCCACCAAACATTTATTTTCTATGAAGCTAATGGCTTTATATATAATCAATGAACAAATATTTAGGAAAGTAATCAATGGATTTAAGTAAACATATACATAATGCAAAATTAGAATTAAGTAAGGTCATCTTTCCTACAAAAGGTCAAGTAAAACAAGCTTACATAGCAGTGATTATAGTAGTGGCTGTAGTGGCTGCATTTTTAGCTTTAGTTGATTTATTGATGTCTTCAGTAATGTCAGCACTTTTAGGATAGGGAGTAGATATGGCACAACAATGGTATTCTATTCAAACTTATGGAAGTGATAGACAAGTAAGAGATACAATCTTTAATATGATAGAAGAGATGGGTCTTCAAGAATTTATTACGGAAGTAATAGTTCCTACCGAAGATGTTATCGAAGTTAAAGATGGTAAAAAGAAAGTGAGTGAACGTTCTTTATACTCAGGATATGTGTTTGCTAAGATGGAACTTAACACTGAAATTCAGCACCTTATACAATCAGTACCAAAGGTATCTGGTTTTATTGGTGAAGCGAATGTACCAACACCTTTAAGTGAACATGATATTAATGTTATCTTAGATCGTGTAAATAATCGTGCAGCACCAAAACCAAAAGTATTTTTTGATAATGGTGAAACTGTTCGTATTATAGATGGACCATTTGCAAACTTTACAGGTACTGTTGATGAGTATGACTTAGAACACGGTACTTTAAAACTTAATGTTTCGATTTTTGGACGTGCTACTCCGGTAGATATCTCGTATTCTCAAGTTGAAAAAATAATTTAATTTAAATTCATATAAAAGGAAATAAAATGGCAAAAAAAGTCATGGATTATATCAAGCTACAAATTGAAGCTGGTAAAGCTAACCCAGCACCACCAGTAGGACCGGCACTAGGGCAACGTGGTGTTAATATCATGGAGTTTTGTAAATCATTCAATGAAAAAACAAAAGATAAAATGGGATTCAAAGTTCCTGTTGTTATTACTGTTTACAGTGATAGAAGTTTTTCTTTTATTACTAAACAACCACCAGCATCTGCACTTCTTATGAAAGTAGCTGGACTTAAAAAAGGTACAGATAATCCACTAAAAAACAAAGTTGGACAAATCACCCGTGCTCAATTAATGGAAGTTGTTAATCAAAAAATAGAAGATTTAAATACTGATGATCTTGAAATGGCTGCTAACACATTAGCAGGTTCAGCTCGTTCAATGGGTATTGATATCGTAGAATAAGTACTTTTTAGTACTTAATATAAAATCGTCGACCACAATGATTTAAAACTATGTGGCAGAATAATATGGAGATTTGTTATGAGCAAAAGATACAAACAGTTAGTAGAAAAGATTGATAATACTAAATCATACAGTGTTGCAGAAGCATCTGCAGCAGTAAAAGATTTAAAAAGTGCAAAGTTCGATGAAACAGTTGAAATTGCAATGAACTTAAATGTAGATCCTCGCCATGCTGACCAAATGGTTCGTGGTGCAATTGTACTTCCTCATGGAACAGGTAAAACTGTTCGTGTTGCAGTATTTGCTAAGGGTGTTAAAGCTGATGAAGCGAAAGCTGCTGGTGCTGATATCGTAGGAACTGATGATTTAGTTGCACAAATTAAAGAGGGTATATTCAACTTTGATGTTGTTGTTGCTGCACCTGATTGTATGGGGCTTGTTGGTCAAATCGGTCGTATTTTAGGGCCAAAAGGTCTTATGCCTAACCCTAAAACTGGTACTGTTACACCAGATGTTGCTAAAGCTGTTGAGAATGTTAAGGGTGGTCAAGTTGCATTTAGAGTTGACAAAAAAGGTAACATTCATGCTGGAATTGGTAAAGTAAGTTTTGATGCTGATAAGATTGCTGAGAACTTAAGTGCTTTTGTTGTTGCTATCAATAAACAAAAACCAGCTTCTGCAAAAGGTCGCTATATCAAAAATGCTGCTCTTAGTTTAACTATGAGTCCTGCTGTAAAACTTGATTTAGTAGAACTAGCGGATATTAAGTAATTTTAATTTCTAGCTACGGCTAGATGTTAAAATTTTTATTTTGAGATAGTTTCTATCTTAAAGTAAAGATTTTCAATATTGGAAATCTGAAATTACTTGGACTAAAGATAGTTGGGGGTATCTACCGTGTTGGTAGTTAGCTTAATCGTCACCTTTCGCCCCTCTTGAAGTTATGTCTGAAAAGGAGAAATATATGTTAAAGTCAAGAAAAGCTGAATTAATTGCTGAACTGACAAATGCATTTACTGATACAACTGCTGTAGTTATATGTGACTACAAAGGTTTAACAGTAGGTGAATTAGAAGTTTTACGTAAATCAGCTCGTGTAAAAGACACAAGTGTTCAGGTTGTTAAAAATACATTGGCAACAATTGCATTGAAAAATGCTGATATGTCTGGTATAGAGATTAAAGATACAAATATTTTTATTTGGTCTAATGATGTTATTAGTGCTGCTAAAGTAGCTGCTGATTTCGCTAAAAACAATGAGAAACTTGTTATAAAAGCTGGTTACTTAGATAAAGAACCTGCAGACATAGCTAAAATTGAAGCATTCGCTAAACTTCCAGGTCGTGAAGAACTTCTTGGTATGCTTGCTGCTACTTGGATGGCTCCAATTACGAATATGGCAGTTGGAATCGATGCATTAAGAAGAAAATTAGAAGAAGAAGCTTAGTCTTTCTTCTCTAATGTGTAATAAAATAAATAATAAAAATTAAGGAGTCATTATGGCTGTTACTAAAGAAGACGTATTAGAATTTATCTCTGGTTTATCAGTTCTTGAGCTTTCTGAGCTTGTAAAAGAATTTGAAGAAAAATTTGGTGTATCTGCACAACCTGTTGCTGTAGCTGGTGGAGCTGTAGCTGGTGAAGCTGCTGAAGAAAAAACTGAATTTGATGTAATACTTACTGATGTTGGTGCTAAGAAAATTGGTGTAATTAAAGCTGTTCGTGCTCTAACTGGTTTAGGACTTAAAGAAGCAAAAGATGCTTGTGAAGGTTTACCATCTACAATCAAAGAAGGTGTAGATAAAGATGCTGCTGAAGAAGCAAAAGCTGCTTTAGAAGCTGCTGGTGCTGTAGTAGAAGTAAAATAATTTACTCTAAAGTGATTAAGTAGAGAGTCTCTACTTAATCCTTATTGTTGAAAGTTAATCTTTCAATTTTGGGCGCTTTTACGAAGAGAATTGACTCTCTTGGTAAAAGTGCCCTTATGTCGTTTATAAGCACTATAATATTCAGAGTTCATTTCAAGAGCTCAAAAATCTATCTAGAGACGTCTAGATACGATATGCTTAATCTTATTTAAGCCCTTAATTAACAACTCATCGAGGTAGCCTATGTTAAACACTTTATATTCCGGAAACCGTCTTCGTGTAGACTTCTCTAAAACCCCTCAAGCAATTGAAGTACCAAATTTACTTCATTTACAACAAAATTCTTATGATAAATTTTTAATGCTTGATGCTAAAGATAGAACAAATAGTGGTATTGAAAATGTATTTCAATCAGTATTCCCAATTCATGATACACAAAATAGATTAACTATTGAGTATATAGGTAGTGAAGTTGCTAACCCTAAATATACAGTTCGTGAATGTATGGAAAGAGGTTTAACTTATGCTGTTAGCCTTCGAATGAAAACACGATTGGTATTGTGGGATAGAGATGAAAATACAAAAGAAAAATTGGGTGTAAAAGATATTAAAGAACAAAATATATTTGTTCGTGATATTCCTCTTATGACTGATAGAACATCATTTATCATTAATGGTGTTGAACGTGTTGTTGTGAATCAACTTCATAGATCTCCCGGTGTAATTTTTAAAGAAGAAGAATCAACTACTGCAAGTAATAGTTTAATCTATACTGGTCAAATTATCCCCGATCGTGGTTCATGGTTATATTTCGAATATGATCCAAAAGATATTCTTTACATGAGAATTAATAAACGTCGTAAAGTACCTGTTACAATTATGTTTCGTGCTTTAGGATATTCAAAACAAGATATATTAAAACTTTTTTACCCTATTCAAACAATTAGTATTGTCGATAATAAATTTCTTATGGATTTTAACCCATCAGATTATGCTTCACGTATCTCTTATACTTTATTAGATGAAAACGGGGAATTGTTAGTTGCATCTGGAAAAAGACTCTCAAATAAAAAAGGTCAAAAATTACTAGAAGATGGCGTTAAAAGAGTTGAATACCCTTTAGAAGTTTTGTTAAATAGATATTTAGCGGAGCCAATTATTGATCCTGAAACTGGTGAAGTTCTTTTTGACACAATGACTCATATAGACGAGACTAAACTGAAGAAATTAGCAGAAATTGGTGTTAGTAATTTTAAAATAGCAAATGACTTAGCTGATGGTGTTGATAGCTCTATCATCAATGCATTTAATGCTGATGCAGATTCTTTAAAACTTTTGAAGCAAACTGAAGAAATTGAAGATGAAAATGATTTATCTGCTATACGTATTTACAAAGTAATGAGACCTGGTGAACCTGTAACTAAAGAAGCTGCAAAAATCTTTGTTAATCAACTATTCTTTGATCCTGAACGTTATGACCTGACTAAAGTTGGTCGTATGAAAATGAATCATAAACTAGGAATGAATATTCCAGAGTATGTTACAGTATTAACACATGAAGATATTATTGAATCTGTAAAATATGTTATTAAAGTTAAGAACGGTCAAGGTCATATTGATGATAGAGATCACTTAGGTAATCGTCGTATTCGTTCAATTGGTGAACTTTTAGGTAATGAGTTACATAACGGTTTGATTAAAATGCAAAAAGCTATTCGTGATAAACTCTCAACTATGAGTGGTCCAATGGCAGAATTAATGCCACATGACTTGATAAATTCTAAAATGATTACTTCAACAATTATGGAATTTTTCTCAGGTGGACAGCTTTCACAATTTATGGATCAAACAAATCCATTATCAGAAGTTACTCATAAGCGTCGTCTTTCTGCACTTGGAGAGGGTGGTTTAGTTAAAGAGAGAGCTGGATTTGAAGTACGGGATGTTCATCCAACTCACTATGGTAGAATTTGTCCAATTGAGACTCCAGAGGGTCAAAATATCGGTCTTATAAATACACTTGCAACTTACTCTAAAGTAAATGAGCATGGTTTTATTGAAGCTCCTTATCGTGTAATGAAAGATGGTCAAATTACTTCTGAAGTTATTTATTTAACAGCGACACAAGAAGAGGGTGTAATGATTGCAGCAGCATCTAATAAATTAGATGCTAATAATCATTTTGTAGATGATTTAATTGCTGTTCGTCAAGATGGTGAAATCTTACTCCGTCCATCAACTGATTGTGAATATGCAGATTTATCTTCTCACATGGTTGTTGGTGTAGCGGCATCACTGATTCCTTTTCTTGAGCATGATGATGCTAACCGTGCACTTATGGGATCAAACATGCAACGTCAGGCAGTTCCTTTACTAAAAGTAAATTCTCCAATGGTTGGAACAGGTGTTGAAAAACTTGTTGCTCGTGATTCATGGGAGTGTGTTAAAGCAAAACGTGCTGGAACAATTGAGAAAGTAGATGGTAAGCATATTTATGTAATGGGTGAAGATAATAGTGAAATTTATATCGATTATTATCCATTACAAAAAAATCTAAGAACAAATCAAAATACTTCTTTTACTCAAAAACCAATTGTAAATATTGGAGATAAAGTAGAAAAAGGACAAATTATTGCAGATGGTCCAAATATGGATCAAGGAGAGCTAGCTCTTGGTGTTAATGCAATGGTTGCATTTATGCCATGGAATGGTTATAACTATGAGGATGCGATAGTTATATCTGAACGTTTAATTCGTCAAGATGCTTTTACATCTGTGCATGTTTATGAAAAAGAGATTGAAGCTCGTGAACTTAAACATGGTGTTGAAGAGATTACTCGTGATATTCCAAATGTTCGTGATGATGAGCTTGCTCATTTAGATGAATCAGGTATTATTAAAATTGGTACACAAGTTAAAGGCGGAATGATTATCGTTGGTAAAGTATCTCCAAAGGGAGAAGTGAAGCCAACTCCAGAAGAGAGACTTTTACGTGCTATCTTTGGTGAAAAAGCTGGACATGTTGTAAATAAATCGCTCTACTGTCCACCATCAATGGAAGGTGTTGTTGTTGACATTAAAATTTTTACAAAAAAGGGTTATGACAAAGATCCACGTGCTTTAGAACTTGAAAAAGAAGAGCGTGATTATTTAGAGCGTGAGCATTACGATAGATTGATAATGATTGATAAAGAAGAGATGTTACGTGTAACTAAACTTCTAACTAGAGAAGCTCTTTTATCAGATATAAAAATCGGTGAAAAAGAGTATAAAACTGGTGATATTATTGATGGTTCAGATTTAGTTGAAGTTAATCGTTTCGCTATGAATGCTATTGTAAAATCGTTTAGTGAAGAGATTCAAGCTGAATATAACAAAACTAAAAACTATTTCCAAAAAGAGAAACGTGTATTTAGAGATGAACATGAAGAAAAACTTAATATTTTAGAAAAAGATGACATCCTTCCAAATGGTGTTGTAAAATATGTAAAAGTTTATATCGCTACAAAACGTCAACTAAAAGTTGGTGATAAAATGGCTGGTCGTCATGGTAATAAAGGTATTGTTTCTATTATAGTTCCAGAAGTTGATATGCCATATATGGAAGATGGACGTAGTGTTGATGTTTGTCTGAATCCTCTAGGTGTACCTTCTCGTATGAATATTGGACAAGTTTTAGAGATGCACCTTGGTATGGCTGGCCGTGAACTTGGTAATCAGATTCAAGAGCAGTTTGATACAAAACAAAAAGACTATATAGATAATTTGAGAAGTAAAATGATTAGTATCGCTGATATCGCAGGATTGATGAATGCAGTTGAAGTTATTGGTGCTATGAGTGATGAAAAATTCTTAAAATATGCAAGAGACTGGGCTAAAGGAGGAGTACGATTTGCTACTCCTATTTTTGAAGGTGTAAATGCGCAAGAGTTTGAAAAAATTTATGAACTTGCGAAAATGGATGCTGATGGAAAAACAGTTCTTTATGATGGGAGAACTGGAGCACAGATAAAAGAACGTGTAAATGTTGGTTATATGTATGTACTGAAGCTACATCACTTGGTTGATGAGAAAATTCATGCTCGTTCAACTGGACCATATTCACTTGTAACACAACAGCCTGTTGGTGGTAAAGCACTATTTGGTGGACAAAGATTTGGTGAAATGGAAGTTTGGGCTCTTGAAGCTTATGGAGCTTCTGCGGTTCTAAAAGAGATGTTGACAATTAAATCTGATGATGTTGAGGGCCGTGTTAGAGCATATAAAGCAATAACAAAAGGTGAATTAATACCAGCTTCTGGTATTCCTGAAACACTATTTGTATTAACAAAAGAGTTGCAATCACTTGCACTTGATGTAGAGATTATGGACGAGGTAGAAGACGATGAGTAAATTAGTACCAGTAGAAGTAACAGAAGAAAAAAGACCAACAGATATTAAACAACTGCAATTTCGCCTTGCATCACCTGAAAAGGTAATGTCATGGAGTCATGGTGAAGTTAAAAAACCTGAGACTATTAATTACCGTACACTAAAACCTGAACGTGATGGTCTATTTTGTGCTAAGATTTTTGGTCCGGTAAGAGATTATGAGTGTCTTTGTGGTAAATACAAAAAGATGCGTTATAAAGGTGTTGTATGTGAGAAATGTGGTGTTGAAGTAACATCTACTAAAGTTCGTCGTAACCGTATGGGACATATTGAACTTGTAACTCCTGTAGCACATATTTGGTATGTTAGTTCATTACCTTCTCGTATTGGTACTCTTCTTGGTATAAAGATGAAAGATTTAGAACGTGTACTTTATTATGAAGCATATATTGTTGAGAGTGGCGGTGAAGCTTATTATGATGCCGAAGCTAAAACTCCTGTACTACAGTATGATGTTTTAAATGAGGAACAGTATCGTACATTAGTACAAAGATTTGATGCTCTTGGTTTTAAAGCTCGTATGGGTGGAGAAGTTATTCGTGATTTATTGGATTCTATTGATTTAGTTGATCTTTTTACAACACTTAAAGAAGCAATTGGTGAGACAAAAAGTGAGGCTAAAAAGAAGACAATTAATAAGCGTCTTAAAGTTATTGAATCATTTTTAAATAGTGGAAATAATCCTGCATGGATGATGTTAACTGTACTTCCAGTTCTACCACCAGATTTACGTCCACTTGTTTCACTCGATGGTGGTAAATTTGCAGTTTCAGATGTTAATGATTTATATCGTCGTGTTATCAACCGTAACCAACGTCTAAAGCGTTTGGTGGAACTCGAAGCACCTGAAATCATTGTAAGAAATGAAAAACGTATGCTTCAAGAATCTGTTGATGCATTATTTGATAATGGTCGTCGTGCCAATGCTGTTAAAGGTGCAAACAAACGTCCTCTTAAATCTTTAAGTGAGATAATTAAAGGTAAGCAAGGGCGTTTCCGTCAAAACTTACTTGGTAAACGTGTTGACTTTTCTGGACGTTCTGTAATTGTTGTTGGACCAAATCTAACAATGGATCAATGTGGCCTACCTAAAAAAATGGCATTAGAACTCTTTAAGCCACACTTGATTGCAAAACTTGAAGAGAAAGGTTATGCAACTACAGTTAAAGCTGCTAAAAAGATGATTGAAGATAAAACGAATGAAGTTTGGGAGTCTTTAGCTGAGATTGTTGATGGTTATCCTATTATGCTTAACCGTGCACCAACACTTCACAAGCTTTCTATTCAAGCATTTCACCCAGTTTTAATTGATGGTAAAGCTATTCAACTGCATCCTTTAGTGTGTGCTGCATTTAATGCCGATTTTGATGGGGATCAAATGGCTGTTCATGTACCTTTATCTTCTGCTGCGATTGCTGAATGTAAAGTACTTATGCTTGCATCAATGAATATTATGCTCCCTGCATCAGGAAAAGCAATTGCGACACCTTCACAGGATATGGTTCTTGGTATTTACTACATTACTTTAGAGAAAAATGCTGTAAAGGGAAGTAATAAGCTTTTTTCTAATGTTGATGAAGTAACAATTGCCTTAGAACATAAGGCTTTAGACATTCATGCTAAAATTAGAACACGTGTAGATGGACGTATTATTCATACAACAGCAGGTCGATTACTTTTAAAAGCAGTTTTACCTGAATTTGTTCCAGTTGAACTTTGGAATAGAGTTATGAAGAAAAAAGCGATTAATGAAATTGTTGATTATGTGCAAAAACATGGTGGTATTGGTATCACAGCAGGTTTCCTTGATCGTCTTAAAGATTTAGGATTTAAACAAGCAACAGAGGCTGGTGTATCTATTTCTGCTGATGATATTCGTGTTCCAGATATGAAAGCTGCTAAAATTGTTGATTCAAAAAATAGAGTTATAGAGATTCAAAAACAATTTGAAGCAGGTCTTTTAACTGAACAAGAGCGTTACAATAAGATTATTGATGTTTGGACAGATACTAATAATACTCTAGCAACAGAAATGATGACATTGGTTCAAACTGATAAAGATGGATTTAACTCTATTCACATGATGGCGGATTCTGGTGCTCGTGGTAGTGCTGCTCAAATTCGTCAGCTTGCTGGTATGCGTGGTCTTATGGCTAAGCCAAGTGGTGATATTATTGAAACTCCAATTATTTCTAACTTTAAAGAGGGACTGAATGTAATTGAGTACTTTATTTCAACTCACGGTGCTAGAAAAGGTCTTGCCGATACAGCACTAAAAACAGCAAATGCTGGTTACTTAACTCGTAAGCTTGTTGATGTTGCTCAAAATGTTAAAATTGTAGAACATGACTGTCATACTCATGAGGGAATTGATATTAGTGATATTCAAGATCAAAACACATTAATAGAATCTTTAGAAGATAGACTCAATGGTCGTGTTTTAGCTGATGATGTAATTGACCCAATTAGTAATGAAATATTATATGCTGAGGGTACTCTTCTTGATGAAGTAAGTGCAAAAGTTATAAGTGAAGCTGGTATTAAAACGGCACGTATTAGAACGCCGACAACATGTAAAAGTACAGATGGTGTTTGTGCATTATGTTATGGTGTTAACCTTGCAACAGGACATATTGTTAGAACCGGAGAAGCTATTGGTATTGTAGCAGCACAATCAATTGGTGAACCAGGTACTCAGCTTACACTTCGTACATTCCACGTTGGGGGAACTGCGAGTTCAACAGCACAAGAACGTCAAGTTGTCGCTGAGAAAGAGGGCTTTATCCGTTATTATAACTTAAAGACTTATGCATCTAAAGACGGTAAAAATATCGTTGCAAATAGAAGAAATGCAGCGGTACTTTTAGTAGAACCTAAAATTAAAGCACTGTTTTCTGGTCAAGTTGAGATTCAGACTGTCCATGATGAAGTTATAGTAAGTTTAATTGGGAAAAATGATACAGTAAGATACTCTTTACGTAAGATAGAAATTGCAAAACCAAATGAGTTAGCTGGTGTTAGTGGACAAATTGAAGGTAAATATTATTTTCCTCATGCATCGGGTATTGAAGTTGAAGCAGGTGATTCTATTGTTGAGAGCATTAAAGATGCATGGAATGTGCCAAGTCGTATTCCATATGCATCAGAATTATTAGTAAAAGATGGTGCTCCAGTAACAAAGAAAATTGTTGCACAAGAAGAGGGAACAGTTAAGTATTTCTTACTAAAAGGTGATTATTTAGAAAGAATTGAAGGTTTAAGTGCTGGATATCATGTAGAAGAGAAGGGATTATTTGCAACTGTTGTAGATGTAAACAATCGAGAAGCAATCCGTCACTATATTGCACGGGGATCTGTTTTAGTTGCTAATGACGATGATGTAGTTGAGCGAAGTACTTTAATAGCTAAACCTTCAAGTGATGAATCAGTTGTAATAGCTGAATGGGATCCATATTCTAATCCTATTATCTCAGAAGCAAATGGTGTAATTAGCTATGAAGATATTATTGTTGGAACAACAGCCTCTGAGCAATTAGATGAATTGACTGGAAAATCACGTCTTATGATAAACGATCACATTGCTTCAGAATATAAGCCTACTGTTGTGCTTGCAACAGAAGATGGAGAACTTTTAAGATATGCTATTGAGCCAAAATCATCAATTTATATTGCTGATGGTTCAGAAGTTAAAATCGCAGATATTATTGCTAAAACTCCAAAAGCACTTCAAAAATCATCAGATATTACGGGGGGTCTTCCACGTGTATCTGAACTATTTGAAGGACGTCGTCCAAAAGCTACTGCACTCATCTCAGAAATAGATGGTGTTGTTAGTTTTGGTAAAATGCTTCGTGGTAAAGTTAGAGTCGTTATTAGTAATAGTGAAAATGGTTTAGTTAAAGAGTACTTTGTTGATAAATCACATGAAGCAGTTGTCAATGCTGGTGACTTTGTACATGCTGGAGAGCGTTTAACAACAGGTATCTTATCATCACATGAACTTTTACGTATTATGGGTGTTAAGGCACTTTATAACTATCTAGTATCAGAAGTGCAACAAGTTTACCGTTCTCAAGGGGTTAATATCGCTGATAAACATATTGAGGTTATTTTTACTCAAATGTTAAGACAGATTAAAATTGTAAAATCTGGTGATACTAAGTTTATTGAAGCTGATTTAGTTTCTAAAGCAAAATTTGCAGCAGAAAATGAGAAAATTATTCGTCTTGGTGGTCGTCCAGCGATAGCTGAGCCATTCTTAGTTGGTATTACTCGTGCAGCTGTAAGTGCAGATAGTATTATCTCTGCAGCATCTTTCCAAGATACAACGAAAGTGTTAACAGAAGCTGCTGTTAGTGCAAAAGTAGATAACTTAGAGAACTTAAAAGAGAATGTTATTATAGGTCGTACTATTCCTGTTGGAACTGGTATTTATAAAAATCAAACAATTGTCTTTAATGAGGACAGTAATTAATAATCTACATGAGAGCTTTTCTTTTAAGAGCTCTCTATTTATATTTATTTAGAAGTTATATTTTCAAAAAACCAGTAAATACTGAGCATTAGACCAGTCGTTTTTTGATAGTTTTCATCAAACATAAAATTTTTTGAATCTTTGGTGGGAATATAAATAACTTCAATATCTTCATCATGAATTCCACCACCATCGTTTACTTTTATACTATTGTCAACTTCTGCATAGTAGAGAGTTTGATGTGTACCAGAAATACCTACACTTGTGTAAAAAGTACTTATTTTTTGAATGTTTTGTAGTGGAACATCATATCCACACTCTTCTAAAATTTCCTCTTTAGCTATTTGTGCATTACTTACATCTTTATCTACTATACCAGCACAGAGTTCGTACATCATACCGTTCGTTTTATTTTTATTAAGAACCGTAGCTCGTAATTGTTTGACAAATATAAAAGCATCTTTTTCTTTATGCCAGAGTAAAATAGCAACACTATCATGTGAAATAACAGCTTCCCATTTCTTTTTGATACCTTTATGAGTATAGTTTATAAGAATAGGTTTAATAAAGTTTGGTCTTTCAAGTTGTGTAATTGAGTCTATTTTACCCATATTAAGCTTGAATCCCATGGTCTAAGTAACATTCATTTTGGAGTTTATGAGGTTTTTGATAAGGAACAATATTATCTAACTTTTGCTCAACTTGTTTATCATATTCTGTTTGTAGTTTTATGAATGCTTTTTTCTGTTTACCTTTTAACGTTTTAGTTGTCACCTGAACAACACTAAGAGGATTGATGGCTCGACCATGATTACGAAGTTCAAAGTGGAGGTGAGGTCCAGTAGAACGACCTGTTGTGCCTACATACCCTATAGTTTGTCCTTTTTTGACATATCTACCTTTTTTGATACCACGACGAAATGATTTCATGTGAGCATAGCGTGTTTCATAGCCATCATCATGTCTAATTTTTACTAATTTTCCATAACTTCCCATTCTCTGAGCCCAAACAATTTTTCCACTTCCAGCTGCTAAAATAGGTGTTCCTCGTCTCGCTGCATAATCAATGCCTAAATGAGCTTTCCATTTATGTAAAATAGGATGCCATCTTCTTTTTGTGAAATAAGAAGATACTCTTGCCCCTCGAACAGGACGAGCAAGTAAAAAACCTTCAACTTGACGACCTTTTTCATCATAGTATCTGTCATCGTCATTGAGATATATATAGTGTTTTTTATGACGCATCTCAATCATGGCCACTTTTAGAATTGGCATAGAAAAAATTTGACCTAAACGATATTTTTGCTCGTAAATCATTACAAGTTTATCACCTTTTCTAATATCATTTTTGAAATTTAGAGATTTTTTAAAACTTGAAACAAAAATTTGAGCCAATTTTTTTGAACCGGTCTCTTTTAAAATTGTATAATTTGGTGAACTTCTAATCGTTGTAGAGTAAGATTCTATTTTTGTTTCACATATAATTGGAATGGCTTCAAATTTGAATTCTTCTTTTTCTTTGTAAATATGGATTTGTAGCTCATCATTTAAGGGTAGTAAGATTTGTTCTATGGTTTTATTGGCATCAGTCGCTACTTGGTAGTGAACACCTGCACGAAGCTCTTCGGTAAGTCTTTGGTCATCTTTATCTAGGTTATAGTAAAGCTCTTTAACAGGAAGGTTGTTCTTCTCCAAAAAGACTAAAAATGTTTCACCATTTGTCCATCTATATCTTTGTATAGAAGAGGCAAAAATAGAAGTCGTGAGTAGTAAAAGTAAGAAAAATCGTATCATAAATAGTTGTCCATAATAAATAATTTTGAAACTTTAACAAATATTGGCTTAGTCTGAGGTTGATTTGATATAATCGCATAATATTAATACATAAAGAGTATAAATGAAATATATTTTTTCTTTGTTCGCTATTTTGATGAGTTTACATGCAAATGTTATAGAGTCTCCTTTATTGAGTGTAGATAATAAAAAAGAAGTAGCAACTATCAGTATTGATAAAATTGATCTTGGCATGAGTGGTTTTGTCTATCATGTTTTGGCTCCTAAGCATACTAGTATTTTAAAAAGTGCAGTCGTGACTCAGTACAATGAAGAGACGAAAATCGCAACTTTAAAACTAAGTGACTATGATGGACTCAATAACAACTCTTTACCAAAAGGCAAATGGTCTTTGCAGGTTGGTGATATTGCTGTTTTTGCTTTTGGATATAATCGTTCTGTTTTGGTCGCTCCAAGTGAAGAGATTTATCATCAGATTACAAAAAGTGTTAGAACACAGTGGGTTCACCCTGATTTGTTTGCAACAATTTTATCTTTTAGAGGACATCCAACACCCTTAAAGAGTGATTTTGATGCAATGGGTGTGGCTACAAGTGTCGGATTATTGTTTATTTATTTAGATAAAAAAGTCTATATGCTTGATATTAAAAGTTTTAAAATTTTAAGTATTAGTGATGCTCCTTTAGTTCAAGATAGTGTAAAACTTCCTTTTTATTCAAGAGTTGAAGAAATCGATGCTAATTGGTTTGGAGAGGGCAGTGATGTACTTGAAGCTTACGAACCACACTATTATGGGCTTTTGGTAAAGTTTAATAAAGAGAATAAAAAATTACATGATAATATAGCAAATAGTGATAAAAAATCTCACTATTTATTAAAACAATTTAAATTAGGAAATTAACATGATGGATATGAAACATTTACAGCACTTTACATCTATTGTAGGGAATGATAATATTTACACAGATAAAGCTCATATGATTGCATACTCTTATGATGCAACTCGTGCCCATTTTGAGCCTGATGCTGTTATCTTTCCTCGTAATGAAGATGATATTAGTGCGATTTTAAAGTACTGTAATGAAGAAAAAATAGTTATTGTTCCTCGTGGAGCTGGAAGTGGTTTTACAGGTGGAGCATTACCTAGTAGTGGTGGTATCGTTTTAGGCTTTGAAAAACACATGAATAAAATTTTAGAGATTGATATGAAAAATATGGTAGCAATAGTGCAGCCAGGTCTTATTAACATGGACTTACAGCGTGCTGTAGAAGCAGTAGGACTTTTTTATCCGCCAGATCCGGCAAGTCAAGATTACTCTACTATTGGTGGTAATGTTAGTGAAAATGCAGGTGGTATGCGAGCTGCAAAATATGGGATTACTAAAGATTATGTAATGGCAACACGAGCTGTTTTACCTAATGGTGATATTATTAGAGCAGGTAAACGAACGATTAAAGATGTTGCGGGTTATAATATTAGTGGAATTCTGATAGCTAGTGAAGGTACTTTAGCGGTTTTGAGTGAAATCACACTCAAACTGATTCCAAAACCAAAGATGACAAAAACTGCCATGGGAATTTTTGATAGTGTACATGATGCTATGGAAGCTGTTTATAAAACAATGGCAAGTGGAATTACTCCTGTTGCAATGGAGTTTTTAGATAATTTGACTATTCGTGCGGTAGAGCAAACTTTTCATAAGGGTTTACCGGTTGATGCAGGTGCTTTGCTTGTTACAGATGTAGATGGAAACATGGAAGATGATTTAGATTATCAGCTCTCGACTATAGAGAGAGTTTTTAAAGAGAATGGTTGTAGTGAGTTTAGAATTGCAAAAGATGCAAAAGAAGCGGCTGATTTATGGTTTGCTAGACGAAATGCAAGCCCAGCTTTAAGTGTATATGGAAGTAAAAAACTCAATGAAGATGTCACTGTTCCTCGTGCTGTTTTACCAGAACTTTTAGAGAAATTTTATGCTATTGCTGAAAAATATCATGTAAAAATTCCATGTTTTGGACATACTGGTGATGGTAATGTTCACACTAATGTTATGGTAGATGGAAGTGACCCTGAGCAGGTAAAAATCGCCTATCAAGCCATAGAAGAAGTTTTTCAAGCTACAATTGATTTGGGCGGAACACTCTCTGGTGAACATGGAATTGGTTTAGCAAAAGCTCCTTATATGCACATGGCATTTACAGATGAAGAGATGAATTTGTTCAAGTCAATCAAAAAGGCATTTGACCCTAACAATATTTTAAACCCTGCAAAAATGGGGCTCGATTAAGAGACTATTAATGAGAGGAAAAATTTTAAAATTACTTAAGCATTCTAAATTTTTTATTAGCTCTTTTGTAGATAAAGAGCTGACTCTTTTTGCTGCAAGTTTAAGTTTTTATACCATCTTTACGATTATTCCACTTCTTTTAATAATGATGACACTGCTGACCTCTTTACCGTCATTTTCAGAGCATTATGAAAAAATTCAATCGTTTATATTTTCAAATCTTATGCCAGTAAACTCAGAAGTGGTTATGGATAAAATTAATGGCTTTTTACAAAATTCATCAAAAATGGGTATGATGGGTTTTATTGCTATTTTAGTCTCTTCATTACTCTTTTTTAAAAATTTTGAGTACATCGCCAATAAAATATTTCATGCGGAATCTCGTACTATTTGGGAATCTATTACAACCTACTGGACAATGCTTACTCTTACTCCCATTGCCTTAGGGGCATCTTTTTATATTACAGGCTATATAGCAACACTTATGGCTTCGAATACACTTACATCAGGCTTCAATATCCTTCCTGTTATTCCCTACATGATAATTTGGGCACTTTTTTTCCTAATTTTTCAAATTGCCGCAAATACAAAAGTGAATCCTAAAGCTTCAGCGATAAGTTCTTTAATTGTTTCAGTTATTTTTAGTATGAGTAAAAATGCTTTTATTTATTATGTTTTTTTAAATAAATCATATACAACGATGTATGGTTCTTTTTCTATAGTTATGTTTTTGTTTCTTTGGATTTATGTTTCATGGATTATATTTATATATGGACTGAAGTTATGTTACACTATAGACTCTATATATAAACAAGCGAGATAGTCTTTAAAATAATTTATTTTATGATAAAATATTAGTAATTTTTTCTTAAAAGAGACGAAGGAAGGTGCTTATGCCTAGTAATATTTTAATAATAGATGATGTCGTTGCCAATATTCAAGTGGCGATGAATATTTTGAAAGAGGATAGTTACAATTTTTCATTTGCCAAAAGTGGTGAAGAGGGTTTAAAGCTTTTAAATGGAGGCACTTTTGATCTTATTCTTTTAGATATTATGATGCCTGGCATAGATGGTTACGAAGTTTGCCGACGTATAAAAGATGATCCAAGATTGAGCGAAATTCCAGTCATATTTTTAACAGCAAAAGCCGATATAGATTCTATGAGTAAAGGCTTTGAAGTGGGTGGAATAGACTATATCACCAAACCTTTTCATGCCAATGAACTACTTGCTAGAGTAAAGACACACTTAGAGCTCTATAAAGCTAAAAAAGTACTTGCTTTTAACAACTTATCACTGAAAACAAAGTTAGATATCCAAGAAAAACGTATCAGTACTGAACTTGAAGCGAGTCAAAAAGAGATGATTTATGTTTTAACTGAACTTATAGAAGCTGTTTCAGATGAGACTGGAAAACATATTCGTCGTGTTGCCGAGTATTCAAGACTTTTTGGGCATTATCATCAGAGTCTCTCAGAAGAAGATGCAAATATTTTATATGATGCAAGTCCAATGCATGACATAGGTAAAATGGCGATTCCAGACCATATATTACACAAAAAAGGTGCATTAACTGAGGAAGAGTTTGAAATTATGAAAACACATACGACGGCAGCCCATAAATTTCTCAATATTTCAGATAGAAGAATGATAAAAGCAGCAGATGTTATTGCTTATGAACATCATGAAAAATGGGATGGTTCGGGGTATCCTAGAGGTTTAAGTGGTGAGGATATTCATATTTATAGCCGTATTGTAGCTATTGCTGATGTTTTTGATGCTTTAACCCATCAAAGAGTCTATAAGAAGGCTTGGAGTATAGAGGATGCAGTAAAGTATATCTATGAAAGATCAGGAACACAATTTGATCCATATCTCATCGGAATATTTAAAGAAAATATTGATGAATTCATTGCTATCGCAAAACTCTAAAACACTTTTAATAGTACTTTTTTTACTACTAAGTAGTACACTTTTTTCTAAAAATATTGCTTTCACTCAAGAAGAAGAATTATGGATGAAAGAACATCCTGTCATCACTTATAGTGAGACAAATTGGGAACCGATGTCTATCATTAAAAATAGTACCATGGTAGGTGTTATGAGTGAATACCTAAAAAAAATAAGTCAAGAGAGTGGGCTAGTCTTTAAATATAAGCAGGCCTCTTCTTGGCCAGATGTAATCCAAATGTTTAAAAACAGAGAGATTGATATTATACCTGGTATTGGGGCAAGTGATTTTGAATCAAAGTTAGGATTAACATCCAAAATTTATGCAGATTTTCCTTTTGTACTTGTGACAAAAACAAGTGAGTCTTTTATCAATCATATAGATGAGATTGAAGATAAAATTATCGCTGTGCCAGAATATTGGACAAGTTATAATTATTTAAAAGAACAAAAACCAAATATTAAAATTATAGCGACTAAAGACGCCTTTGAAGCGCTTAATCTGGTGAAGAGTGGAAAGGCGTACGCTTTTTTGGGACACCAAGCCATTGGAATGTATTACGTAGGCGTTTATTATCCGTATACGCTTCATATTGCGGGTAAAGTGGAGTATAAATTCAATCATATGATTTTGCTACAAAAGAGTGATACCATTCTTCTTGGAATTATTAATAAAATATTTGATTCTATGAGCGAAAAAGAGCAACTTGACATCAAAGAGAAGTGGCTAAGAGTTCAGGTAAAAGAGGCTGAAGATTACACCCTTCTGTATCAAATTACAGCAGTGTTTGTTTTACTAATATTAGGAACACTCTACTGGAATAGAAAATTATCTGATGAAATTTATGAGCGTAAACTTTTAGAAAGTTCTTTAAAACAGAGTGAAGAACAGATGCGTACTTTGATTAACAATATTCCTCTACATGTTATAGTGAGTACATATAGTGGAGAAGTATTGCTTGCAAATCCTAAAAGTCTTCAAGATTATAACTACACAGAAGCTGATTTGCCACATTTGAATCTCCTTGATTATTATGAAAAGAGTTCTGAGCGTGAAGAGATGCTACAAGAGCTAAAAACTTATGGGAAAGTCGAAGAGAAAGTTATGCATTTTGTAAAACCTGATGGCGTGTACCAAATGATGCTCTCTGTTTTACCTATAAAATATGATAAAAAGGATGCACTCTTAAGTATTGGAGTTGATATAACTGAACGCTTAAAGATGGAAGCAGCTTTAGTAAAGGCAAAAAACAGTGCAGAGTCGGCGAACCGTTCTAAATCAGAGTTTTTAGCAAATATGTCGCATGAGATTAGAACACCAATGAATGCAATCCTTGGTTTTACAGAACTTCTCAATGAACAAATCACTGAGCCTAGACTAAAATCTTATACGCAAACAATTAAAAACTCTAGTAACACTCTACTCACACTTATCAATGATATTTTAGACCTTTCGAAAATAGAGGCAGGAAAATTACTTATCCAAAAAACCCCAACAAACATTTTACATTTGAGTCATGAAATTAGTTCTATTTTCATGATTGGCGTTCAGAAAAAAAATTTAGATTTCATTCTTGAGGTAGATAAATCTATTCCTCAAAGTCTTCTTTTAGATGAAGTACGAATCCGTCAAGTTCTTTTAAATCTTATTGGAAATTCGGTTAAATTTACACAACATGGATTTATCAAATTAGCTATTAAATCATTTAATGTAGATGAACATCATTCAAAATTAGATTTAGAATTATCAGTAGAAGATAGTGGAATTGGTATACCAAATGCAGAACTAGAAAAGATTTTTGAAGAGTTTGAGCAAAAAGAAGGACAAGATAGTAGAAAATTTGGTGGAACAGGATTGGGACTTGCTATATCAAAACGCTTATGTGAGATGATGGGTGGACATATATCAGTAAAAAGTCAAGAGCAAAAAGGCACAACTTTTACGGTGCATCTTTACAATATTGATATATCTTCTATAGTTCAAGAAAAAATTCTACATGATAATTTAGAGCAAGAGAGTAAAAATATTATCTTTAAAAAAGCAAAAGTGTTAGTTGTTGATGATATAAAAGACAATCGTGAACTAATTATAAAGAATTTTGAAGATACCGCAATTGAAATAGTAACAGCTAATGATGGACTAGAAGCTATAGCCACATTTAAAAAGGAAAATCCAGACCTGATTCTTATGGATATCAGAATGCCTAATATGAACGGCTATGAAGCAGCTTTAGAGATTAAAAAAATAGCGAATATTCCTATCATTGCCTTAACTGCTTCTGTCATGCAAGATGATTATGAACGCTCAAAACGAGAGCATTTTGACGGGTTTTTACGCAAACCTGTACTTAAATATAATCTGTATTTAGAATTGAGTCATTTTTTAGCACATGATACACAAGAATCAGATGTTTCAAAAGACGATGAATTTATTTTAAGTGATAAGGCGCAGCTAAATATTGCTTTAATTGTTAATCTGATAGAGTCAAAAGTTATTACTTTAATAGCTCAAGCTAAAAAGAGTAATAATATTGCAGATATGAAAATTTTAGCTTCAAAAATCGCACTAATTGCCTCAGATTATGAGGTGGATATTTTAGATAAATATGCCTCACAACTCTATGAGGCAATAGATGTATTTGATATCGCAAAATTAGAACAATTATTAGATGATTTTGATGCTATTTATAATAGATTATTGAGATAAAGCATATAAAAGTATGCATGAAGAGTAGCACAGAAGTAAATAAATGGCATTTCTTTTAACCAAACTAAGAAATGATAAAATTATAGGTATTATGAGCTGATAAGTGCTTAATTGAAGCACAACACTTTGTTGATGAAGTGAGAGTAAACTTTCTAAATAAGAGTCAAGTAGATTTCCAAAGCCAATAATGTGAAGAGCGATACTTAATGGATAAAATAGTGTAAAAAGTGAAGTCCAGATTATAGATAGTGGATGATAAAGACTGAAGTTCCCAAAAAGAATAAGAGAATAGGGTAAGATTAAAATATATACCCATAGTGGAATTAAAATAAATTGCCAAATTTTTTTGAGATGTTTAAAATTTAGAAGAAATAAAAAGATATAAAAAACTCCAGCAATACTGAGCCAAAATCCAATACTGAAAATAAGTCGCGGGAAAAAACTTAAGAGTAAAATTCCACTAAGAAAAAGTGTTTGCATCGAAACTACTTCAATACCTCTATCGTAAAGTATAAAGCCAATAACAAGCATAGCAAAAGCTCGAAGTAGTGATGGAGGATATTCTAAAAAGAGAAGATAGCCTAGCAAAATAGTAGCAATGATAAAGAAAGAATCTACATGATAATTTCTATAAGGGAAGTATCTGTTTTGCAAAAATGTGTAAGGATATTTGAATAAAAAGAAAAGTAAAGCAGAAAGTACACTCAAATGAAAACCACTAATAGCGACTAGATGTGATATGCCAAGTTCAGAAAACTGTTTTTGTAAATGATACTCTAAAGATTTGGCACTAAAGAGAGCTTGGTAAATGTGGGTAATTTCACTATTTTCATGTTGTGAGGCTATAAAAGTGTTAAATTTTTCTCTGTAACTAGGTTTTGTTGAGCTGGTAATAATCTTACTAAAAGCATAAAAACTACTGAGGTATTCATAAAAAGTGACTCTTTTAACCCATATTTCCAGTTGTAAAGTTTGTCCAACATTTAGCTGTGTGGATGTTTTAGTGGAAGAGTAAAAAGTGAAACCTTTGTTGCATTTGAGTTTGAGTATTTGAACTTTTCTTTTTTTACCTTTTTTAGAGTACTTAGTTTTTTCATAATGTTTTTGCACTGTAGCACTAACTAAAGCTGAATCAAATCTTGTGAAATTTTTGTAATTATTATACTCACTGAGCAGAGAATAGCTTGCTATAAAGAGAATTATAGCAATTATCATGTAGAAATCTCTCCTTTGATTAAAAAGAGAGACTCTGTTTATCATGTAGGATTAAAGAGTTGGCATGGATATACTAGATTCACCAATATCTATGTTTGCAGAGCTAGTATCAACATTTTCATACACGGTCTCAACTCCTTGTGCAAAAGCAGGTACATCTACAAAACGAGTAAGCTTTTTTTGAAATACAAGTTTTACATGCCCAGTAGGACCATTACGCTGTTTACCAATAATAATCTCAGCATCTTCTTCTTCTTTCTCTACATATTCGCTTACAAACTCTTTACCCTCCGCTTTAGCAGCCTTTTCACGCTCTTTTTCCTCTTTATAGAGATAAACATCATCACGATAAACAAAAAGAATAATATCAGCATCCTGTTCAATAGAACCAGATTCACGAATATCACTAAGCATTGGACGCTTATCATTACGAGACTCTACTCCACGATTTAGCTGAGAGAGAGCGACTACCGGGATTTCAAGTTCACGAGCAAGCATTTTAAGTCCACGAGAAATTTCAGAGACTTGTAAGTGTCTATCTTGAGTACCCACTCCTTGCATGATTTGCAGATAATCAATTACGGCTATCTCAATCTCTGGATGCTGATTTTTTAGTTTTCTCATTTTACTTCTGAGTTGATTAATGTTTATGCTTCCTTGATCGTCTACAAAAAGTTTAGCGCTATTCATTTTATCAATCGCACCATTAAGAGAGCTCCATTGCGCATTGTCCATATTACCCGTACGAAGCATTTGAAGGGGTATGGATGTCTGAATGGAAAGTAATCGAAGCATCAGCTGTTCAGCTGGCATCTCAAGTGAGAAAAAGGCAACACCTTTGCCCTTAACTATCAGAGAATTAACAGTGTTTAGTACAAATGATGTTTTTCCCATTGCTGGACGAGCAGCAATAATGACTAAATCACCTTTACCAAAACCGGTAGTCATTTTGTTTAGTTCTGAAAATCCAGTATCTACGCCAACTAAAACAGTGTCTCCACGAGCTCGCATTTCCTTAATATACTCCATAGTATCAAAGGTCATTTTAGGAGCATCTTTAAAGTCACTAGTTTGATTATCTTGAGTGATTTCGTAAAGTTTCTTCTCTACAATATCTATGACTTCTTCAGAGGGAAGTTCCTCTTCAACTGTGACTCTTTTTATCTCAGTTGTAAGTGTTAAAAGATGACGTTTTAAAGATTTATCTTTGATCTCATGTACATAAGCTGTGGTATTTGAGATAGGATTTGCTGAGAGAATTTCAAGCATTACCTGTTCATCAAATTTTTTGATTCTTATGAGCTCTTTTTTAATAAATTCTTCATCAATAGGCTGGTCTTTTTGTAAAAGTAAAAGCATAACTTTAAAGATATCTTTATGTGCTGGAAGATAAAAATCATCTTCTTTTAATGCAACACTTAGTTCATCAAATTGGCTTGGTTCAAATACGATTGAACTTAATATACTTCTCTCAAATGCTAAATTATATAAATTATCTTGCAAAGTTACCCTTTTTTTCTTCTTGTTTGCATTCTATCATATTTAGACTTTTATATCCGATATGTATCTTCCTTGGAAATTCTCATAACCAACAGTTTTTATCTTCTCTAACTGCTCTGCATCTTGGACGGCAGTAATAATAAGAGTAATGCCCATAGTTTTGGAAAGAATATTAAGAGTATTGAGAATTGCTTCATTATTTTCTAAAGATTCCAAAATAAAATTGACATTGATTTTAATATAATCAGGTCTTAGTTTTTCGATATAGCTTACATTTTCTATACCAGAAAATCTGTCAATTCCAAATTTTTGGTTATGAGCATGAATCATTTCTGAAAACTCAATATATGAGTCGAGCTCAAGAAGAATTTCATTTTCACTACACTCAAAATGTAGTTTATGTTGATGGCTCATTCTGATTTTGGAAAGTGTACTTCTTAGCTCTAAAAAGAGTAAACTTTGCAGTACAAAATCTTTACTAATGTTGATGGCAACTGGATTTTCATAGGTGTTGATGTTAGTAATAACACTATGAATAACACTTGAATCAAATTTGGATACCATTCCAAGTGCATTCGCCATTGGGAGGTAATATCCGGCAGTTTGAAGTGAATTATCATCTTCTTTTATTCGTAATAAAGATTCTTCATGGTAAATGTTATGATTGTTTTGATTGATAACACTTTGTGTTGCAATAATAATTCTGTTATCATTAAAAATTTTATCAAACATTGCTTTCCAAGAGTTTTTACCTAAGGTGACAAGCTCATTATCATGTCCTTTATCATCATAAATATCAATAATATTACAACCATTAATTTTAGAACGACTAAGAGAATAATCGAGTCGAGAGAGTGCTTGTGAAATTTGGTCATCTTCAAAATAGGGTGAAACACCAATACTAAAACAAAATAGCTTTTCTTTACTATCAATATCTCGACTTGTAATGCTCAAAGAAGTCTGTAACTCCTCAAAGTAATTTTCTATTTTCTTAAGGTCATGAGTGTTAAATAAAACAGCAATTTCATAATCATTTATTCTAGCTACTAAATTATTAGTGCTTAACTCTTTTGGAATAGTGCCGATAAATTTCATAAGTGTTTCTTTATAAAATTGATAACTTTTTTCATTCTTGAGCTTATCAAGACCATTGATAGAAATTATTGCTAAATAGCCAATATTACGGGTTTCATCATCAAGAATTTCTTTAAGTTTAAGCATGAAATATTTTTTATTTGGAAGAGCAGTCTCTTCATCTCTATATAAAACAGTTTGAAGTTGTTCAAAAGTTTTTACTTCTGAGAGGAAAATACCCTCTACTTTTTTTACCATTTGGTTCATAGCTTTAATAAGTAGACTAAACTCACTAATAAAAGGTGAATCTTTTTCAATTATAAATTTATGTTCATTGATTGCATTGGCTTGGTCTTTGATACGGTTAAGTGAGTAAAGTAAAGTGTTGATAATACTAATAAGAGCAAAAAAAGTTATCAGTGCAATAATAGAAAATGTAAGAAGAAGACTTTTGAAATTTTTATAGAGTTCATGGTAAGCATATCCAGCATGTCCCTTAATTGCCAATTTTCCTATTGGTGTCCATCCTCGATTTACTTCTCCGGTGGCTTCTTTTATCTCTATTGGAAGTATTGAAATATACCATGAGGGAATATTTTTAACAATAACAGGAAGGGAATTTTCATATATAATCTTATTGTTATTGTCAAAAAATCTAATATATTCATAGTAACCACTATCAAAAATAGCATTTATCATTAGTTCTACATCATCATCTGTAGCATTTTGATCTAAGGTTGCAAGTGACATTCCTAATGAATAGACGGTATCCTGAGAAGTTGAATAAACTTGATTCTCTAAAAACTGTTGTACATTTTTAACATTAATTGTAAAAACAACACCTAAAATAATGATTAATAATAGACTTAATGTAATTGTAAATAGTGATTTTAAACTCATTTCTTCTCTTTTTTAATTTTGAGCACTAAATCGCTCCATTTGCTAAGATTAATTTTACCTTGAGGTATAACTTTTCCTAGACCTCTCTGCTTTGCCATATATATTTTTTCACCGTTAAAACTAAAAAGAGGTCTTAAATCGGTTCTTGAAGTTGCCGGTTCTATAACTTGGACAATATTGTCAAGAACAAGAGGTACTGAATCTTTAGTTTTGTAGTATGTAAGTACCATATGTGATTGTCTATATTTAATTGCTTTAACATAAGTTAAGTATAATCTTTCAATTGGAATACCAAGCTGTCTTAGTGAAAAATATTTAGCGATGACATAATCTTCACAATCTCCCTCATCAATGCCCAGAAACTCCTCCCTTGATGCCCAATAATCTTTTTTCATCCAAGCTTTTTCATCACTGCTATACTCTATTTTATTAAAAAAATCATTAATTATCTTTAGTTTCTCTACTTCATTTTGTTTAGCAACATCATTGAGAAGTGAGACTAAATTAATCATTCTTTTTTCAGCATTTACTCCATACTCTTTATTAATGAATTGGAGTGTTTTATTATCTATACTATATACATAATCAGCATAAGCATTGGTAAATAATATAAGCAGGAGTGTGGCTTTAGTGAAAAAAATCATCCGCAATTATAGTATAATTAGGTTTATTATAATATATATCATATAGGATAAAGTAATGTTGAGTAAAATAAGCAACTTATTTAATACAAACAAGAGTAAAACAGACTATTATCATGTAGATATTCATTCGCACCTTGTCCCTGCTATAGATGATGGTTCTAAAAGTATGCAAGAGAGTATTGATATTATTAAAGAGTTTAAAAAACTTGGATTTAAAAAACTTATTACTACACCTCATATCATGCAGCATCGTTTTCCTAACACTTCAAAAATCATACTATCGGGAGTTACTGAAGTTCAAAATGAGTTAGTAAAACAAGGAATCGATATTCAACTTGAAGTTGCATGTGAATACTACCTAGATGAGCATTTTATGCAATTACTGGAAAAAAGAGATATTCTAACTTTTGGTGATAATTATTTACTGTTTGAATTATCTTATGCAATGAAACCGGCGAATCTTTTAGCCCTCATTTATGAGATAGAAGTTGCCGGATATCAACCAATTTTAGCGCATCCTGAACGTTATCTTTATCTACATGATAATTTTACTTTGTATGAGCAATTAAAAGAACGAGGGGTCTTGTTTCAAGTTAATTTAAACTCTTTTAGTGGGTATTATTCAAAAGCTGTTCAAAAAACTGCGATGAAAATTTTAGAAAATGGATGGATAGATTTTATAGGGAGTGATACTCATAAATTATCTCACTTAGAGCATTTTTCAAAAAACTATAAAGGAAAGATTATAGAAAAAATATTTGAAAAAAACAGTATACGAAACAATCAGCTTCTTTAGCTGTTGTTTGTATAATAATCATTTGCATGACCATATCCGTAACCGTATCCGTAACCATATCCTGAGTTTTTAGTGAGTTGTACACCATTTAAAACCATACCAGGATTATTCAGTTTATGTTCTTCCACAAAGCGATTAATGTTTTTAATAAAATCTTTTTTAGAATAGTTCGCTCTCATAACAAAAATATTTAAATCAGATATTTTCATAAGCATCATAGCATCAGTAACAAGACCAATAGGTGGTGTGTCTAATAATACATAATCATACTTTTCCATAAGCACTTCAATAAGTTTGGTCATACGTTTAGTCATGATTAGCTCAGAAGGATTCGGTGGTGTAGGACCAGCTGTTATAACACTTAGGTTTTCAAGTTCAGTTTGTTGTATAACTTCCATAAGAGAGTGTTTGTTTGCTAAGAATGTACTCATACCTTTTGTATTACTTAGGTTGTACTTTTCATGAGCACGAGCACGACGCATATCTAAGTCCAGAACTATAACAGTTTTATGTGATTTAGCAATAATTTTAGCAACTTCTGTTGTAAGTGTAGTTTTTCCCTCTGTCGGTATTGAAGAAGTTATTGTAACGAGTTTAGACTTGTTACTTTCATAAAGAAATTCCAGATTCGTTCTAATAACTCTTAGTGCTTCTTCATAAGGTTGATTATTTTTAGCTTTAGGGTCAAAAAGTGGTACAGCCCCATAAAGAGGAATATCTGTGTGTTTTTCAATATCTTCAACCGTCTTTACAGTATCATCTAAGTAGTTACGTAAAAATGCTAAAGATATACCGATTATCATCCCAAGTATAAGTCCCACTATAACAATAAGAGCACGCTTTGGTTTGATAGGTAGTTTAGGTTGCGATGCACTATCAATAACCCGAGTTTCAGATACTGTTGAAGATTGTACTATTGCAGTCTCAGCACGTTTTTCCTGTAAAAATGAGTAAATATGCTCATTAGCTGTAAAATCACGTTGTAGTTCGGTTATTTCTTTCTCTTGTTGTGGAAGTTCGTTGATATCATTGGTGTGCTTTTGAATAGTACTATTGAGCGTTTTTTTAGAATTAGCAATATTTCTAAGAGTTGAATAAATCGATTTACTTAAAGACCTTTTGAGTGATTGTAAATTCTTAGTTACCTTTAAAATATCAGGGTGTAGTTCCGTGTAATCAATAAGTAAAGAGTTTCTAAGTAGAGTGTTTTCTTGAATTTTAAGAATAATTGCATTTATCGATGCATCTACTTTATCGTCAGTGCTTGAAGAACCTAGACTTATACCACTGATATCTTTATTCTCTTTAATATATGTTGAAATATTTCTATAAACATTCTCTTTTATATTGAGTTCATAAAGTTGTGTTTGCAAGTCAGCTAATTTTTCAGCAGATAAAGAGGCTTTACCTGTTAAATTAATAAGCTGATTATTAGTTTTATATTGTTCTAAATTATTTGCAGATGTTTTAAGACTTGCATAAATACCCGCGATTTGAGTATCTAAAAACTCAAGTGTTTTTTCAGAGCTTTGTTTCTTATAAGAGAGCTCTTCTTTGAGGTATGCAGAAGTAATAGAATCGAGAATATCAATTGCTCTTTGTGGCACATTATCCTGAAATGATAAATTTAAAATAGTTGCCAATTTAGAAAGAGTTGAAACCGATAAAGATTCTTTAACAAACCCTGCCATATCTTCATTGGGCATTACAGTAAAAGAGTATGATGGATTTTCTAAAGTATACAATTTTTGAATATTGATATTAAACCAAGGTGTTAAAATATCTTCACCATATTTAAAGACTTTTTTGTAAGAAATAGGTGCCTGTTCAGTAGATACAGTAGAGAGTAAAGATTTTATCTTATAGATAGTACTAGTTTTAAAAGAAGGCGAAATACTAAGCTCAAATGTGTTGTCGTCTATTGTATTTAAATGAAATAAAGATTCCGTCGCTTTTTTTGAAATTGATTTAGTTGTTACGATAAAAGGTGAATTTTGATAAAGTTCAAGAGTCCTAAGGTTATGTTTTGTAAAGTATCGTGTACCTAGATTTAAGTTTTCTAATGCTTTGGCTATGACATAGTTTGATTTGATAATTTCTAGTTCATTATCTACATTATTACTCTGCTCACCCAGTGCCATGCTCATAAAATCAGCAGTGCTACCTTTTTCACTTTTAATGTAAACAGTTGTATTAGAGCTGTAAATATTTGGAGAAAAGTAAGCAAATATAGCAGCAAGAATAGTGGCTATAAGAGTTATAACTAATATAGAATATTTAAAGCGTTTTATAACACTAAAAACTTCACCTAAATCTATTTCATCTGTTTCATGCATTATTTAACCACCCTGTATATAACTGCCGCATTAGCAAATGGTGATAAAACAGCTCCAAGAAGTCTCCAGAAAGGTAGCTCTTCATCGGCACCCACCATATCTGCTCTGTCAGCTCGCGGTTCAACATAAACTACATCATTCGGACGAAGAATTAAACTTGCCATTCTTACAGATTTAAAATCATTTAAGTTCACTTCTCTTACTTCGGGATCTCTCATTGATCCGCGTAAAATCTTAATATTTGTACGATTAGCATAATCAGTTAAATCACCAGTTTGTGCAAGTGCTTCAAAAAGATTCATCGTTCCATTAGTGACCAAAACAACACCAGGCTTAGCAACTTCACCAACCACAAAAAGCTTTTGGTTTAGAATTTGCACCGATACATAAGGATGCTTTAAAAATTTTTTATATTTTTCAATGAGCATTTGCGAAGCTTCATCTTCGGTCAAACCTGCTACTTTAACAAGTCCTATAAGTGGTAAAAGGATTTTACCATCAGGCTTGATTAATGTTCCTTCATCTCCATATCGTGTAGTATAATACTTCTGTCCTCCACTACTTAAGAGATGTGTTAATTGTCCATTCGCAGCACTTGAAGATTGGTTATAAGCTTGGATTTCTATTCTATCACCCGCAGAGATTTTCCACTTAAAAAGGGCATCTTTTTCATAAGTTTTGTCATCTATTTTTAAAACAGTTTTATTAGGATTTTGATTTTTTTCGAGGTAAGCATAATTTTTAACGGTACATGCTGAAAATGCATAGGCTATAGAGAGTAGAAGAAGTATTTTGCTTAGTTTCATTAAACAACCTTTTTTAATATTGAGGTGCTATTTAAAAAGCACAAACTTATATAACATTTTATACTATCAATTGTTAAAAGCAACTTATGAAATGTAGAGTGATAATTAATGGGCATTGCACAAGATTAAAGATTAATTTGGCTATAATACGAGGTTTTATTTTAAACATAAGAATTAAATATCCTAGGAAATTATAATATGTTACTCTTTACACCTGGACCAACTCCTGTTCCACAAAATGTTAGAAATGCTATGAGTGATGAGACTATGCACCATCGTACACCTGAGTTTGAAGCAATATTTGAGAAAACTCGTAAGCATCTTTTTAATCTTTTTAAAACTGATGAAGTGATTATGATCGCTTCTAGTGGTACGGGTGCTATGGAAGCTGCTGTGATTAACCTCTGCCATAATACTTTGTTAAGTATTAATTCTGGAAAATTTGGTGAGCGCTTTGGAAAAATTGCACTGGCTCATGGACTTAAAAACATTGAGATAAAAAATGAGTGGAATACTCCAGCTTCAGTTGAAGATGTTGTGGCACAACTTAAAGAAAATCCAAATATTGATGCTATCGCAATTCAAATTAGTGAATCAGCAGGTGGGCTTCGTCATCATGTTGAAGCTATAGCCAAAGCAGCTAAAGAGATTAATCCTTCTATTATGGTAATTACAGATGGTATCACTGCTGTTGGAGTTGAGCCAATTGATGTGACAAATATTGATGCTTTGCTTGCTGGAAGTCAAAAAGCACTTATGCTTCCTCCTGGACTCTCGATTTTAGGTTTATCAAATGCTGCTGTGAAAAAAATAGGAGATGGAAAAGGTTACTATTTTAACTTAGCAACAGAGATTAAAAATCAAAGAAAAAATACGACAGCATGGACTGCAGCAACAACTTTAACGATTGGACTTTTAAAAGTTTTAGAAACCATAGAAGCTGATGGAGGAATCCAAAAACTGTATGAAAGAACTGCTGTCCGTGCAGAGGCTGTAACAGTTTCTTTACTTGCATTAGGATTACATATTTATCCTTCAAATCCGGCACTTTCTATGACAACCATAGATGATGAAAATGCAAGCCAAATAAGAAAAATACTCCAAGAAGAGTACGAAGTAAATGTTGCTGGTGGACAAGATCATCTTAAAGGTAAAATTTTTCGTATTAACCAAATGGGGTTGATAGCAAATTATGAGATGTCATGGGTTGTTAATGCAGTTGAACTAGCACTTGATAAACTTGGTCGTCGTAAGTATGATGGCACAGCAAATAAAATTTTTAATGAAATAACTTTTGGGATTGAAAATTAGATGATATTAGAACATGAAATTCCTAATGGCTCAAAACTTTATTTTGGTGCATCAGCAAAAGTAAAACGTCACATAGAAAATGTTGCAAGTGAGATTTTGGATGAAAATGGTTTTCAAGAGATAGTTACACCAGTTTTTTCTTACCATCAACATCTAAGTGTAGCCGATGAAAAAGAGCTTATTCGCGTAAATGATTCTAAAAATAATGCCTTATCCCTTCGTGCGGATTCTACTATTGACGTTGTGCGTATCATTGAGAAGAGATTGGGACTAAATACAGAACAGAAAAAATGGTTCTACATCCAACCAGTTTTGAGATATCCAACGGAAGAGCAATACCAAGTTGGTGTTGAATTTATGGGTGAGAAAAAATTATCTTCAGTTATGAATTTAGCAACAGATATTTTAGATAAGTTGGAAATAAATGCTTTAACTCAAATATCAAATATTAAAATTCCAAAACTTTTAGTGGAGATGTTTGACACCTTAAGTATAGATGATTTTAGACATATAAATATTGAAAAGTTCCTCAATTTAAATGTTGATTGGGTGAATAAATTGGTTTATCTTCAGTATGTAGAACAGATAGATGAAGTTATAGCGATAGCTCCACAGAGTATAAAAGTTGAATTGGAAAAGATGAAAGAACTTTGTTCTGAAATATCATGTAAAAATAGTGTATTGGCTCCAATGTATTATGCAAAAATGCTCTATTATGATGAACTTTTTTTTAGAGTTATTAAAGATAATGAAGTCTATGCACGTGGCGGAAGATACAAAAATGATGAGTTAACATCGGTAGGTTTTGCAATTTATACTGATGCACTATGTGAAACATTAAATGAAGAAAAAAAGGGATAATATGCAAGCAGATTTGATTGTTGGAATACAATGGGGTGATGAAGGAAAAGGTAAAATAGTTGATAGACTAGCAACTAAATATGACATGGTATGTAGAAGCCAAGGTGGTCATAATGCTGGACATACTATTTGGGTTGATGGTGTCAAATATGCACTGCATCTTATTCCATCTGGTGTATTAAATCCTAAAGCCATTAATGTTGTTGGAAATGGTGTAGTACTTTCTCCATCTTCTATTATAAAAGAGATGGAGCAGTTTCAAGGATTAGAAGGTCGCCTTTTTATCTCTGATAAAGCACATTTAAATCTCTCTTATCATGCAGAGATTGATCAAGCCAAAGAGAAACTAAAAGGTGATAAAGCAATAGGGACAACGGGTAAGGGAATTGGACCTGCATATAGCGATAAAATCAACCGTATTGGACATAGGGTAGGTGAACTTCTAAATCCTGAAGCACTTTGTGAAAAAATATTAGATTATTTTGCACAAAATAAACCTATTTTTGATGTTATGGATTTAAAAGCTCCAATACGAGAAGCACTCTTAGAAGAACTTACTGAGTATAAAGAAAAATTAGGCTCATATATTACAGATACAACTCAAATGGTTTGGAGAGCATTAGACGAAGAAAATAAAAAAGTTTTACTTGAGGGTGCACAAGGGACGATGCTTGATATCGACCATGGAACTTATCCTTATGTTACATCATCTGCAACAGTTTCAGCAGGTGCATGTACTGGACTTGGAATTAACCCTAAAGATATTGGTAAAGTGACTGGTATTGTTAAAGCTTATTGTACTCGTGTGGGTAATGGACCATTTCCAAGTGAAGATTTAGGCGAAGATGGAAAACGTTTAGGCGAACAAGGTCATGAGTTTGGAACAACAACTGGACGAGCTCGTCGCTGTGGTTGGTTTGATGCAGTTGCTACTCGTTATGCATCGCGCTTAAATGGTTGTGATGAATTGGCACTTATGAAGCTTGATGTTTTAGATGGTTTTGATGAAGTAAAAGTTTGTGTGGCTTATGAATATAATGGAGAAGAGATAGATTATCTTCCATCAGATTTAGAAAATGTAACTCCAATTTATAAATCTTTTAAAGGTTGGGATAACTCAGTGGGTGCAAGAACATTTGATGCCTTACCTCAATCAGCACAAGATTATGTTAAAATAATCGAAGAAATCAGTAAAACAAAAGTAGGTATTATCTCTACTTCACCTGAAAGAGACGATACAATCATTTTATAATTAAAAAAGAGGACACACTAGGATGAAAACTCGCTTTAGCTCTCTTGTAACTATTAAAAAAAGTGCAATGCAAAAGAGTGAACGAGTGGTCCAAAGTGCTAATGCTGACTTAAATAGTGCTCTTGTCTCCTTAGAACTTTCACATAAATCTCTACATGATATTTTATCCCCTCAAAGTGGAATGATGTCTTCTTTTTTAGCATCAAGAAAGCTTTTAGATTCTGGCAGAAATTTGATTAAACATAATCAAGAGTGGGTTTTTTATGCTAAAAATCAAGTTCAAATTGCTAAAGAAGAACTGAAAAAATCTATGACAGAGTATGAAAAATTTAATTATCTTGAATTAGAAGAGATAAAGAAAATTTTAGATAAGCAAAAATTAACAGAATCAAAAGAGTTAGATGAAGTTGCTCTGATGACATATACACGAAAAACAACTCAGGTGCAATCATGAAAATAATATTCTATTTACTACTATCTACTTCCATATATGCGATGCAAACAAGCGATAAGCTGTTTGAATGTACCGAAATATTTCAAGAGAGAAAAGGTGAACTTTTAGTAGAACTAGAGAGAATTGATGAGCAAAAACAAGCATTAGAATCACTGAAAATTGCAACAGAATCACTTTTAAAAGAGAAAGAGACAAAATTAAGTATCAAAGAAGAGAGTGTAAATCAAAAAATTTTAGAAATTACTAATAAAGAAAAATCAATAAAAAAAATGCTTGAAAAAAATAGTCAAATTTTAAAAGAGACTAAGAGCATCAAGATGAGTAAGATAGCACAAACATTTGCTAAAATGAAAGCGACAGCATCAGCAAATATTCTTGCTGGTATGGATCCTAAAGAAGCTATTTTAATTTTACAATCACTTAAACCAAAAACAGTTGGACAGATTTTAACGAAAATGGATGCTAAAAAAGCAGCGAATCTGACATTACTTCTTTCAAAATAATCAAACTTTTACCTAATTTATAGTAAAATAGACCTACAAAATTAAGCAAGGCCTACAATATGAAACTATCGCTCAAAAGTGTACCCCATTTAGCAAGAAAAATATCCATTGACTTAAATAAAAGTGGTGTAGTAACGATGACAAAAGGTCTTGAAGGTGTTGCAGCTGAAGCAGAGAAAGTGCTTATCCAAGATGTCAAACAAGAGATGGCTCTTGAAGAAAAAACACATGTAATATGTGATGAGAATGAAGAACAAATAGAGTTTATGCTCGCAGATGAGAGACAACTTTTCTTTATGATTAAGAAAAAATTAGCACCTGAATTTGGTGTGATTTTAAACTATGAAGAACGTTTTTCAGATATTGCACATAAAATATTAGATGAATTGTATGAAGAAGATTTAATTCACTTTGATGTGACTGAAAACCGCATTAAGAATATTATATATAATGCAATGACATCATTTATAGCTGATACATCTGAAATAGAAGATGCAGTAATGGATAAAATACGTTCATACAAAAGAAAATTTATTCCAGGAACAGATGAGTTTGAGATTCTTCATGAAAAACTTTATAGGGAAGAGTTGACAAAAAGAGGTATGGAGTAGTAAAATGGAAAATAGATTAAAAAAAGTTTATATTTACCTTGAAAATGGAACATATTTAGAAGCAAATAGTTTTGGAGCAGATAATACAAGTGTAGGTGAAATAGTATTTAACACTTCTATGAGTGGATACCAAGAAATAATGTCAGATCCTTCTTATGCTGGACAGTTTGTAACTTTTACTATGCCAGAAATTGGAAATGTAGGTGTTAACAAACAAGATATGGAGAGTCTATCAGCACATGCCAAAGGTATGATTGTACGAAAATATCAAAAAAGATATTCTAATTTTAGAGCAGAAGAATCATTAGATAGTTTTTTAGTAAAACACAATGTAATGGGTATTTGTGATATAGATACAAGATATTTGACAAAGATGTTAAGAACTGAAGGTGCCATGATGATGATAGCATCAACGGAGATTAGTGATAAAGAAGAACTTAAAAAACTTTTAGAAGCAGCACCTCGCATTGAAGATATTAACTATATAGATCAAGTAAGCACTAAGCAAAGTTATATACATACAAGTTCAACTTACTCCCAAACTAAGTTTGAATACGATGAAGCTTCTGTAGTTGAAGCAAAAATTGCTGTTATAGACTTTGGTGTAAAACGCAATATTTTAAATGAAATGGTAAATGCAGGTATATCTGTTGAGGTAATTCCTAATGACTTTGTTGCAGAAGATTTAGTAGATAAATATAAAACAGGTCATATTGATGGTGTGTTCTTGTCTAATGGTCCAGGCGATCCTCTAGTGTTAAAAAAAGAACAAGAACAGATTAAAAAACTTATTGGAGCTAAAGTTCCTATGTTTGGAATCTGTTTGGGGCATCAACTCTTATCGATTTCTCATGGATATGATACATATAAGTTAAAATTTGGTCATCATGGTGGAAATCATCCTGTAAAAAATGAAAAATCTGGATTAATTGAAATAACAGCTCAAAATCATAATTATAATGTTCCAGATAATATAGTTCAAATAGCAGAAATAACACACACTAATCTTTTTGATAATACAATTGAGGGTCTAAGGTATAATGACGAACCAATATTTTCTGTGCAACATCATCCTGAAGCAAGTCCTGGACCAAAAGAGAGTGCATATATTTTTGCAGAATTTAAAGATATGATGAAAAAAGAAAGAATGAAGTTATAATTTTTTAGTATATATTAAATTTAAGTCCTATTAAATATAGAAGTGG